>Ga0079300_10000091_pt1 | contig 26698 bp, 20 predicted proteins | sample Wag4_2014_7_11_FD_74799 | JGI IMG/M metagenome (GOLD analysis project Ga0079300, IMG submission 74799) | Fresh water microbial communities from Ohio, USA - Utica-2 Time Series HT 2014_7_11 | ecosystem: Environmental > Aquatic > Freshwater > Water tank | place: USA: Ohio | collected 2014-07-11
TTAGAGATTGGGGAACTATTTTAAATAGTTTCTTGCTTATATTTGACCATCGAATTAGGTTAGTTCAATGATATCCGAAAAGCATATTTTAATGTTTACACACTTATCGGGATAGTGTCAAATAAATGGAATAACGCTACTTAATTGCTTTGCCCACATAATAGGTTAATGTCTCAACCAAAAATTAATCCATAATTTAACCTTTAACGATAAAATTCCAGCTTCCAAACAAAGGCTTAATCGGGCTTTTTAGTGCCATTTCCTACGATTATCCGCTAATTACCTACGCTTATCAGACATTAGGCTACGCTTAATAAAATGTTTTTTTTTTTATTTTAATGGTTTAACTTGCAAATGTTCTCGATAAAACTTAAAATCCAATATCATGTATCCAAAGATTATCCTCTTCATTTTATTGCCCTTGTTTGCTTTTTCCCAATCTCCACAAAAGATTAACTTTCAATCCATTTTGAGGAACACCAATGGGGAGGTTCAATCAAATAAATCTGTAAGTCTTAAAATATCCATATTATCTGGTTCAATAAGTGGTAGTTCAGTTTACAGCGAAACTCATACCAAAACAACTGATATATCTGGATTAATAAGTTTGCAAATAGGAAATGGAACTGTGTTAAGTGGTGTTTTTGGTAATATTGCTTGGGGTAATCTTGCACATTTTATAAAGTTGGAGGTAGATTTTAGTGGGGGAAGTAATTATGTATTGCTCGGCACACAAGAACTAATGAGTGTTCCTTATGCACTATATGCGAGTAAAACAGACACTTCTGTATTGAATCTGGCGAGTAGATTTAATTCAAAGGTAAATACCTCAGATACGGCAAGCATGCTGATCAATTATAGAAATGAACTCAATAATAAGTTAAACACGTCGGATACATTTTTTATGCTATCCAATTACTGGACTGGCTTGAATAATAAGGTTAGTTTTTCTGACACCTCCAATATGCTTAATCCTTATATGAGAAAAGCTGACGCAATTAGTAGTGCGGAGACTGATCCAGTATTTAATACCAGCATAGCCAAAGGAATAACTGGAATAGACACAGCTTATTGGAATAGGAAGCTAAATGTAGCTGACACAACAAGTATGCTAACTAATTACAGAACTGGATTGAATAATAAGGTTAATAACACAGATTTCCAAACTGGAATAAATGCCAAGGTTAATATTGCTGATACAGCATCAATGCTTACAAATTACAGAACTGGTTTGAATGATAAAGTGGGTATTTCAGATACTGCCAATATGCTGGCAAATTACAGAACTGGATTGAATGATAAAGTGGGTATTTCAGATACTGCCAATATGCTGGCAAATTACTTAAAAAAGGCAGATGTAATTATTGCACAATTAGAAAGCCAGATAAATGAACTACAAAGTTTAAAGAAAATTACTGATATGGATGGAAATACATATTATGCTGTAAAAATAGGAAATCAGATTTGGATGACAGAAAATTTTAAAGGAACACATTTTAGAAATGGAGATAATATTCCTTTTGTTCCTTTAAATAATGATTGGGAACAATTAACAACTCCTGCTTATTGTGTTTCACCTGATGGTGAAGTATTATATAATTGGTATGCTGTAATGGATAATAGAAATATAGCACCTCTTGGATGGAGAATTGCAAATGAGGCTGATTGGAGTTATTTAAACAATTTGCTTGGGTTGCTGGCAACTATTAAATTAAGAACAAGAACTGGCTGGATTTATTCTCAATTCAATCCCTTAGAAAATATAACTCAAACCTTTGATAATGGAGGCACAAATGAGTATGGTTTTAATTTAAAACCTAATAGTTGGAGACATATAGATGGAAATTTTTCAGTTGGTGATAAACAGGCACTTTTTTGGACCCCTGCTGGGATTGATAGTTCATACCCTAATGATGTATGTTGTGGAAAATATGCTTTTTCTCCTTTATGGAGTTGGTGTTGTGGTAATGATAGGCTTTCAGTGGATGCATCAAACCCAAGACATATTTTTTTTGGTTATGTATGGAAAAGAGATGGTTTTCCTTTGAGAATGATAAAGGAATGAAATTAAATAATTTTAGATTAAATCACTTTTATATTAGAAAAAATTATCAACTTAATTTTTAAATAATATTTCTTTTGAATACTTTTTGACCTTATTATTATTGTAAAACCTTACACTTCTGCACTTATCAGAGCAATACTTGACCATTTTTAATCTATGGCTTAAATCCTTTTTGCAATTTAGACAAGTTCTGGTAGGTTCAATTATTGCTGGTTCAACCCATTTTTTTTTATCTCCACCTCTGAAATTATTGGTTGGTTTAAAACAATCTCACCCATTTTAATAAAATGGACTTCAAGGAAGTAGCCAAAAAGAATAATAGTTGCAAAAAAGAGGTATATAGAGGCATTCTCTGTGATTGTAGCAGTTCTATTCATCAATGTCAAAAAAGTTCAACAAGAGCCAGAATTGTGGCAAATAGGGCAATTTTACTGGGTATGTCAGACTTATATATTTGTGGATTATTAAGAAAATTTAAAAAAACAACTAGAAGCCTCCCTCCTTGGATTATTAGAGCAACTGGGATAGTTATCCACAGAGGCAAAGGTAAAAAATAGACGTTTATAATGGCTGTAACGGTATATGTAAGAATTATCCAAATAAAAATTGAAATGGGTATTACCTTCTGAATCTTTTCCAATAATTTAACAAATGCTGGATTTGACGTTGGCATATTATAGATTTTGATTATTTAATTTTTTTATCTTGGTAATGGTGTTTAAAGAGATATTGCAAATTCTGGCTATCTCTACTCCTTTGTAGCCCTTTCTCAATAGTTCAATAGGTTTTTTGTGTTTTTCCAAAAATTGGATTGTGCTTTCTGTTGTACCCTTTTTTCTACCAAGAAATTTACCCTGTAACTTTGCTAGTTCTCGGCCTTCCTGGGTTCTCTCTAAAATTGCATTTTTTTCCATTTCGCCAACTATGCCTAAAATGCTTATAATCATTTTGGTGATTGGATTTTCATTACCGTCCGAATTTAAAGTTTGCAGCCCTTGCTGAACAAAAGTTATGCAAATGTTCTTTGAAGTAAAATAATGAATAGTATTGATTAGGTCCCGGATGGATCTTCCAAGTCTATCGATTTGCCATACGCAAAGTTCAATATCAACCCCCCTTTCAACCATGTTTTTAATCCTAGCTCCTCCCGGTCTTTCAAAGAAGGGAACAGAACCACTTATCTTATCCTCAATAACAATCTGGTAATTTGAGGCATCCACTTGCTGCCTTCCCAGATTTTGCTGGATTCCGCTAATTCTTGTGTATAATATTTTTACTTTATTACCATTTTTAGGTGGGTTGGGGGTATATTCTATTTTTTGTAATATTTGGTTCATTATGTTGCTTTTTGGTTTGATTTTGGGGTTTTGTAAAATCCCAGAATAAGTTTTATCTTATGAAAGAACCAAAGAAAAAAATAATAAATGTGAGATTCACGGAATCACAAGCACAGAAAATAATGGATTATCTCAGTGAGAGTAAAAAAAATTATAAAAATAAATCTGAGTTTGTCCGGCACATGATTTTGAACAAAATTGGTCGTAAAGTGGAGATACCTTACGAAGGATAGTCAAGAAGTATAGAATGATATATATTATCATTTTCAAGTTAAAAACCGTTTTACAGGGGTTCCTACATGGATTTGACCCTCATATAAAACAAAGACCAAAATTTGGGATCCCACGATTATGTGTTTGATAAACAAATTATTCTATTTATTATACAGTACGTTTATATCTAAATCATTGGCAGGGAAAATCAATAAAAAGGTTTATTCCCTTTTTTTTTTGAGTGAAACTTGGATAGATCTAATTTTTGTCTGGTATCCATTTCTTCTTATCAGATAAATGGAGGTTTTTATCAATATTTCATTCATTTCTGTGCCTGCCCAGTTCCACCGTTATTTGAAAACGTAAATTTCTTTTTAATTAGTTTTGTTTATCAAGTTGAATCGTTACATTTACATGAATCAAGTGTATAGTCATAGGGATAGTGTAATCATTGGGTAGGATGTAAAACACCCAACTGAAAACCAATCCATTAATCGAAAATAAATATCATTAAAGTATTTTATGGTAAAGGATTTAGAAAAGACCCTCTGGGCTACCGCCGACAAACTCAGGAACAATATGGATGCCGCCGAATACAAACACATTGTATTGGGACTCATTTTTCTCAAATATATCTCTGATAGTTTTAAAGAACTCCACTCCAAGTTGAGTAATGATGCTCTCTCCGATCCTGAAGATAAAGATGAATACCTTGCCGAGAATGTATTCTTTGTCCCTCCAACTGCACGTTGGGAATATCTCCAATTTGAAAGAGCAAAACTTCCCTCCGTTGGTAAGGACATTGATGATGCCATGGATGCCATTGAAAAGGATAATCCTAACCTAAAAGGGGTGTTACCTAAAGATTATGCTCGTCCAGCATTGGATAAAAAACGATTGGGTGAACTCATTGACCTTATTGGAAATATCGGGTTTAATGAACCTGGTCAAAACAGCAAGGATTTATTGGGACAAGTATATGAATACTTTCTTGGGATGTTTGCCGATGCGGAAGGAAAACGAGGAGGTCAGTTTTATACCCCTGAAAGTATTGTGAAGTTATTGGTCGAAATGTTAGAACCCTATAATGGTAGAATATACGATGGGTGTTGTGGTTCAGGGGGAATGTTTGTTCAGAGTGAAAAATTCATTCAGGCGCACGGGGGAAGGATAAATGACCTTTCGGTGTATGGTCAAGAAAGTAATCCTACCACCTACAAACTGGCGAAAATGAACCTCGCCATTCGGGGTATTGATGCCAAAATTGAATTGGGCGATACCTTTCATAGTGATAAACACAAAGACCTACAGGTAGATTATGCCATTATGAATCCACCGTTCAATATCTCTGATTATGGCGCTGAGTCATTGCAGGATTCACATATTTGGAAATATGGTGTTCCTCCTTCGGGTAACGCCAATTATGGTTGGTTACAACTGGTTATTAATAAACTCAGTCCCAGTGGTATTGCCGGTATTGTCCTTGCCAATGGTTCTATGACCTCAAACTCGGGAGGTGAGAATGAGATCCGGAAGAATATGATTTTGGATGGTGTGGTCGATTGTATGGTTGCTCTGCCAACTCAATTATTTTTTAACACCCAGATTCCAGCGTGTTTGTGGTTTTTGGCTAGAAATAGAACCAACGGAAAATTTAGAAACCGTAAAGAAGAAATCCTGTTCATTGATGCCAGAAAAACTGGGGCATTGGTAACAAGAAAAAATAAAGCATTTACCGATGAAGACATCTCTAAAATTTCTGAGGTATATCACCGTTGGAGAAGTAAAGATGGGAAATATGAGGACATTCAAGGGTTTTGTAAATCTGCTACTTTCAAGGAAGTGGAAGATAATAACTTTGTTTTAACGCCGGGTCGTTATGTAGGAACGGAAGATATTGAAGACGATGGTATTTCCTTTGAAGACAAGATTGCAGTGATTTCGGAGAACCTAAAATCGCATTTTGAGCAATCTATCCTACTTCAGGAACGGATCAAGGAGAACCTTAAAAAAGTGGGGATAGAGTTATGAGTGAGAGGAAGGAATATAAATTGGGGGATTTGGCATTCGCTCCCAAAAAAGCAATCATTTCGGGACCTTTTGGAAGTAATATAGGAAGTAGATTTTTTGTAAATGAAGGAATTCCAGTAATTAGAGGAAATAACCTTCCCAATGATATGAGAAGGTTTAACGATGAAGGATTTGTTTATTTAACACAAGAAAAAGCAGATGAATTAAATTGTTACGCAATAAAAGACGACTTATTGTTTACTGCGGCAGGAACAATAGGGCAGGTTGGTATATTAACGGGCATTGAAAAATATGAAAAATATGTAATATCAAATAAACAAATAAGAGTCCGACTAAACACAAATCTTGTTAGTCCACTTTTTGCATATTATTGGTTTTCAACTATTGAAATGAATAATTACATTAAGAATAGAAATACGGGTTCAACTATTCCATTGATAAATCTTAGTGTAATAAAAGAGTTACCAATTAATCTGCCTAAATTAAAATTACAAAATGAAATAGTTGAAATCCTCTCCTCTTTAGACGATAAAATAGAATTGAACAACAAAATCAATCAGGAGTTAGAAAACCTTACCCAAACCCTATTTAAGAGGTGGTTCATTGATTTTGAGTTCCCCAACGAAAACGGAGAACCCTACAAATCTTCAGGTGGAGAAATGGTGGAAAGTGAATTGGGGGAAATTCCAAAGGGGTGGGAGGTGAAAACAACTGGTGATGTTGCACAAGTGATTGATTGTCTTCATTCTAAAAAGCCAGTTATTTTAAATGTTTCAACAGGATATTTGTTTTTACAGTTAAGCAACATAAAAGATAATGGTTTATTAGACCTAACACAGAAGTTTTGGATATCAAAAGAAGATTATCAAAAGTGGACTTCAAGAATTGAGGTTAAGGAAGGAGATTTTGTAATAACAAATGTAGGTAGGTCGGGAGCTGTTTCAAGAATAGGAAAAGGTGTTAAGGCGGCAATCGGTAGAAATATGACTGCAATAAGACTAAAGGATAATTTTCAATTTAACGGATTTTTTTCAGTTTTAATATTGTCTGATTTTATGAAGAAAGAAATTAATTCAAAATTAGATTCAGGAACAATTTTAGATGCGTTAAACGTAAAAAACATACCCAAATTAAGGTTTGCATTTCCAATAAAATTAGAACTACCACTAGAATTTGAGAAAATTGTAAGACCAATATGGGATAAAATGGAAATGAACTTAATTGAAAATAATTCACTAACAGACACAAGGGATTACCTTCTCCCTAAACTCATCACCTGTGAATTGGAAATCAATGAAATGAGTATTCAATGACATCTGTACTATCCGAAGACCATATCGAACAAATCGTTATTCAGGAGTTTATTGACCTGGGTTATTCCTATGTAAATGGTGCGGATATTTCCCCCGATGGTGTTGCACAAGAAAGAGCGTATGATGAGGTGATTTTAAAAAACCGACTTCGTTCTGCCATTACCAGACTGAATCCGACCGTACCAGCTGATGCTCAAGAAGACGCCCTGAAGAAATTACTTCGTAGTGATAGTCCCAATTTGTTCCAAAATAATTACACTATTCATAAATACCTTACCGAAGGTGTCGATGTTGAATACCGGAAAGGGGACAGGATTGTTGGCGATAAGGTATGGTTGATTGATTACGAAAACCCCACGAACAATGAGTTTTTGGTGGTAAATCAATTCACCATTATTGAAAATAATATTAACAAAAGACCCGATCTTATTTTATTTGTCAATGGAATTCCATTGGTGGTCATAGAATTAAAAAATGCAGTAGATGAGAATGCGACCATTCACTCCGCATTTAACCAATTACAAACCTATAAAAAATCCATTCCATCTCTTTTCCTTTACAATACCTTACTTGTTGTATCCGATGGTTGGGAGGCACTGTATGGTTCTTTAACTTCGCCCAAGCAATTTTTTGTGCCTTGGAAATCCATCAATGGTAAAGAAGTTGCCGATGAACAGATTCCGCAATTGGAGGTAATGGTGAAGGGAATGCTCAATAAAAAGGTACTTCCTGACCTTATTCGTCACTTTATCTTATTCCATCAAAACAAAGAGGAAATCACCAAGATAGTTCCCCGATACCACCAATATTTTGCGGTAAATAAGGCAGTAGAAACCACCAGGAAATCAACTTCCGTAGGAGGTGACCAACGTGCAGGAGTTATCTGGCATACACAGGGAAGTGGTAAGAGTTTAAGTATGGTGTTTTATGCGGGTAAATTGGTACTGGCACTGAATAATCCAACGCTGGTAGTTCTAACCGATAGAAATGACCTGGATGATCAATTGTTTGATACCTTTTCTCTAAGTAAAGACCTCCTCAGACAAACTCCAGTTCAAGCGGAGAATCGTGATGACCTGAAAAAGAAATTGAGTGTTACCTCAGGGGGTATCGTTTTTACTACCATCCAAAAGTTCCTTCCAGAGATTATTGAAAAAATTGATATTGGAGAGGGAAAAACCAGAAACATCAAAGGTCAGTTTGAACAACTTTCTGACAGAAGAAACATTGTGGTTATTGCCGATGAAGCCCATAGGAGTCAGTACGACTTTATGGATGGATTTGCGAAACACATGAGAGATGCGTTACCCAATGCCTCGTTTATTGGATTTACAGGAACACCTATTGAAAATACAGATAAAAATACCCAAGCCGTATTTGGTGATTACATCGATATATATGACATCCAACAAGCGGTAGAAGATGGCGCAACGGTTCGTATTTATTATGAAAATAGATTGGCAAAAATCCATTTAAAGGAAGACGAGATGGTGAGGGTGGATGCCGAATTTGAGGAACTAACGGAAAGTGAAGAACAAACGGATCGACAAAAATTAAAATCACGCTGGGCAAGATTAGAGTCTATTGTTGGAAATGAACATCGTCTTGAACTTATCGCCCAAGACATTGTCAATCATTTTGAATCTCGTAACGAAGTCCTTGATGGTAAAGCAATGATTGTGTGTATGAGTAGAAGAATTTGTGTTGACCTGTATGCCCAAATCATAAAAATTAGACCCGATTGGCATAGTGATGAAGATACAGATGGAACCATCAAAGTAGTGATGACAGGTTCATCATCAGACCATTTGAATTTTCAATCACACATAAGAAGTAAATTAAAACGGAAAGCACTGGGAGATAGACTCAAAGACCCAAAAGATAAGTTAAAAATTGCCATTGTTCGAGATATGTGGCTCACAGGATTTGATGCTCCATCAATGCACACCTTATACCTTGATAAACCCATGCAAGGTCATAATTTGATGCAAGCGATTGCGAGGGTGAATAGGGTTTATAAAGACAAAGATGGTGGGTTAATAGTCGATTACATTGGTATTGCGAATGATTTAAAACGAGCATTGGCGTTATATACTGATAGTGGAGGAAAAGGAAAACCAGCATTTGACCAAGATGAATCCGCATCGGTAATGATGGGGAAATATGAGATTGTTTCCCAAATGTTCTCTGAACAACCCACTGATTCAAAGGTTCCCAAAGGATTTGATTACAAGAAATTCTTTGAATTAACACCCAAAGAGAAACTCTATTTTCCTATTCAAGCAGCCAATTTTATTTTAGGGATAGAAAACGGAAAAGACCGTTATATTAATGCTGTTACAGCTTTAACAAAGTCATTTGCAATATCTGTTCCACACCCTTATACCATTGATATAAGAGATGAAGTTGGATTATTTCAAGCTATAAAAGCTAGAATTGTAAAGGTTACTCAAAGTGGGAAAGGAAAATCGGACGAGGAGATTGAAACTGCCATAAAACAAATATTGTCAGATGCGGTGGTTTCAGATGAAGTGATTGACATTTTTGATGCTGCCGGAATCAAGAAACCCGATATATCCATTTTATCTGATGAGTTCCTCGCAGAAGTTAAAGGTATGCCCCATAAGAATCTGGCATTGGAACTGTTGAAGAAACTACTCAATGACGAAATTAAAACCCGTCAACGGGTTAATTTGGTGCAATCTAAGAAATTCTCTGAAATGTTGAATAGTGCGGTGAAGAACTACCAAAACAATTTGATTACCTCCGCACAAGTCATTGAAGAAATGATTCAATTGGCTAAAGATATAAAGGCAGCAGATAGAAGAGGAGATGATCTTGGATTGGATTTTAGAGAATACGCTTTTTATTCCGCATTGGAAGTAAATGATACCTCTGTTGCCATTTTGGGGGATGAAATTTTAAGACATATTGCACGAGAATTAGTGGATACTGTTAAGAAAAATACAAGCATTGATTGGACGGTTCGAGAGAATGTTCAGGCCAAAATGAGGATTGCGGTAAAGAAGATACTACGCACACATGGTTATCCACCGGATATGGAACTTAAAGCAACTGAAACGGTGTTAGAACAAGCGAAATTGATGGCCAACAATTTCAACGATAAAAACAACTATAATCATGGATTTGAAGAATTTTCCATGGCAGCAGAACCGGAATAAATAGACGTTTATTTGAATGGGTATAGATAAAAACCTGGTTTTTTTGATAATTCTAGGTGTTTATAAAACTCCTTCAAAAAATATCGAATAAAATATTTTTCAATCCAAGTGATTTTTCTAGATTCACGCATATTTATCTGTAATACAAAAAAATTAATATATGAATAAAGAAAATTATGAAATCGAATTAAAAGAAATTATTTCTACCACCGGATTATCAAATAATGTAGATAACAAAATGAGTACATCCATAATAGAAATTTTATCGTACCTAACCATTGATGATGAAACATCTCAAAATACAACTATTGCTGTTACAGGGACTTTCATAGAATTTTGTCACATGGCAGAAAATATTGTTCGATTAGTCAAAAATATTGAGGCAATGAAAGATTTGGACGACATTTAAGACATATTAATCCGGTGAAATTGACCACCCATAAAGTTATTTGGGTGGTTTTTTTATTCTACTTTCATAAAAAAAGGTGGATTTTGAACGGTGTCCACTTTGGAGTTAAAGTTTTTGGAATAATTCATTGAAAACCTTATATTTGAGTACGAATGATTTACCAAGATAAATAAAACATTATGGATTTAAATGGTCAATTCTATTATGTCAAGGACAATAAACCTGTTGGACCTTTCTCCCTTGATGAATTATTGGAAAAGAATCTTTCCAACAAAACTTATATATGGACAAAAGGAATGACTAATTGGGAAAAAATCGAGTCAATACCCGTTATTCTTGAAAGGATCAACAATAACAAGAATCAACCTCCGGTTTTCATTGAACCAAAAAGGGAAGGAAATAATGTCACTCAAAAAGGGAAGGGATTAAAAAAGTTGTTCTGGTTCGCCTTTTTGGGAATTCTTGTTGTGGTAATTGGTGTTGTCGCTTTAAATCTTAAAAAAGATGAACCTTTAAAAGTAGAAATCCCAGTAAAGGAAACAATTGAAAATGATTTGAAAAAAGAAAACCTTAAAGGCGAGGTTATTTATATTAAATATGAAACACCGATTTCAAACGAATTGGAAGGTCACAAAGAATTTAATAGTAAAGGTTTTAGAACAAAATATACTTTTGGGGTTACTACATATCCAGCGCTTAGTAGTGAGACTGAATATTTCTACGAAGATGAAAAAATAGTTAAAAGTATTATCACACAGCTAGATGGAATTGATATAAATACTTACACATACGGAACAGATGGAAAACTTTTAAAAGAGACAACTGTTAACCGTGACTTTAGTATAAAGACAGTTGACTATAAATACAGCGGTGGATTATTAATTGAATCAATTGAAAATTCTAAAAAAGATTTAATTATCTCTAAATATTTTTATTCCACAAAAAAATTGGACTCTATAATTACTAAAAAAACTAATTTAATTGACAAAATAACGGAATTTAAATACTTATATTTTAATGAAAAAGGTCAAAAAATAAAATTGGTAAATTTAGACAAAGTAACCACTGTAGAATATAATGATTTCAATGAAGTAAAAAAAGATGTAACCGATGGTGTAGAAACGGTATTTACATATATTCTTGATGAAAAGGGAAATTGGATTGAAAGATACAAAAATGGTAAAATTAATGATATAAGGAGAATTTTTTATAAAGGAGATGACCTAACTACTGTAAAAAATGATCTATTAATTAAAAAGAAAGAATTTTTTGCAATTTCTGATGATTCAGATTCTGGGAGTCAAACAAATCAAAGCCTAGGCCAATCTAATAATAACTCAACGTCTTCCAATAGTTTTGCTAATGCGCAAAAAATCTGGAATAATTATTCCAAAAGTGGTAAGCCGACAGGAGTATATGAAGGTGGTTTAATCTGGAATTGGGATAATTATTCCCAAAGACGTGAGCCGATAGGAGCATATGAAGGTGGTAAAATCTGGAATAATTATTCCAAAAGGGGTGAGCCGATAGGAGTATATGAAGGTGGTAAAATCTGGAATTGGAAAAATTATTCCAATAGAAGTGAGCCGATAGGAGCATATGAAGGTGGTTTAATCTGGAATTGGGATAATTATCCTGGTAAGCCGATAGGGATCATATGAAGGTGGAGAAGCGGGTGCAGCAGCAGCAGCGTTGCTACTATTACTTTAATACTAACTCATAACAGCACATTTGCGAATATGGCGGGTTTAGTGGTAAATTAAACTTTCTTCTTCTGTTAAACATTAGAAGCGAAATGAAAGTAGGTGCTTAAAAATCCGCCATAACGCCTAACTGCAAAACTTTATGATTCATTGTAGGACGTCCGTGCAAACATCAAACAGACAACTAAAAATGAAATTTGGTAAGACTATAAAAATATTCCTCATTGACGGAGAACCAAACGGACGAATGAGTGCGAAATTTCCAATTTTAATATTCCGGTCAGACTAGGTTCTTCGTCAATTTAGGTGAATTTTTTTTATTTTGTTTTAATTAGAAAAATAGGAATGATAAAGAACCGGCTAATTTTAACAGGAATCTTCATTGAAATGGGTGTGATTGAAATAGAATATGAGCTTAATAAAATTAATGTATTCACCAAAATTAATGAAGAACCCACTTTACTAAGGAATTCTCACCAATTGGTAACTCAACTAATTAATATACATGTTCTCTTTATAGTATAATATTATTATAATACATTATAATCAGTTCCTTTTTTTTGTTGGTAGGTTAAAGTTTAAATTAATTAAAAGAAGGTTTTGTAAAACTTTCTATTTAATCCGGCAACGCTTACCATTTAAAAGCCCCTCAATACGGTTAATAAAATAGTCCGGCAAATGAACTTTTTGTAAAGTTTAAAGAAACTTCAACCTAACATTTAAAAAAAGTAGAACACTCCGGAATTTGGAATATTTATGGGATATTAGCTATAAATAAATATCTTATGAATCCTACTCCAGAATTAGAAAATCTAACACGAATCATCAAAAGAATTCTACCAGCGGCGACAATCTTATTTATACTTACTTCATATTTCATTATGGCAGCCGTAAATACCTTATTTTTGGATTTACCAAAAGTCCTTGCAGTTTTATGTTCTGTAACCCTTGCATTTGGTCGTTTCCTCATAATCTTCACGAATTTTCTTCAGGACGGAACAGAAAATAGAAAAATACAATGGGAGAAAATTGTGGGAGGAATCCTGACTGTTGTATCTCTTACAGAACTTTATATTTCATCTAAAACGATGAAGCCGAATAATTTCTTACCTGTATTCCTTAATATATCTTCTATAATTCTGGTTGGATTTTTTTTAGAAATTTCTTTCATTGAAAAATCAAAAAAATCAGTTGTGGTAAAAAAGGATGTAATACAAAATCAGGATAAATCAATTTCAAATGGAAATTTTCGGGAGGTCTTAACAAATCACAGTTAAAAACGTGTCCCCAATGTGGGTCTGAATTTCTCCCATTGAACGGTAAATCCAAGTTCTGTCACCCAAATTGTAAAACTTCCTATCACTATAATATAAGGAAATCAAAAAGTGCGTCGAATTAAATCACAATATAATTTACAACACATAAACCTTTATTAAACCTTTATTTTTCAACGATACTGCATTGTTTTTAGATTGTAAATTAAATTAAAACACCATGAGGATAAAATATAACCGAACATCAACGGTATCCCAAGACGGAAATCGTTTCTCCCTCGATACTGAAAAGTATGATTTAACCCTTTTTGACAAAGGTATTAGTGGAGTCGTACCATTTAAGGAAAGACCAATGGTAAAGAATAAACTTTTACCCCTTTTAGAAAAAAATGAGGTTTCCGAATTGTGGGTAGAAGAATTGTCTCGTCTTGGTCGTAATACAATTGATACCTTGAATACGTTAAAATTTTTGGAAGATTTAAATGTTACTGTGGTCGTAAAAAATCTTGGTAACTTGAAATCAATAATTGATGGGAAGAAGAACCCCATGTGGAATCTGATAACATCAGTGATGGCTTCATTATATGAAATGGAGAAGACGAATATTCTCGAACGAACAGCAGCAGGGCGTGAAGTATATGTTTCTAAGGGTGGACGTTTAGGTAGAAAATATGGCACAACAGAATCTCGAGTTTCCTTTTTGGAGAAGGAAAAAACTAAGAAAATAAAATCAATGTTAGATTGCGGAAAATCAGTAAGAGATATTTCATCCCGTTTATCTGTCAGCACTTCTACCGTAAGTAAGGTGAAAAAATATATGAGTATTTAAAATTTATCCATTTTGGGTTAAGTGTGAAAAAATAATGATTCTTTAAATTAGTCTGGCAATAATTGAATTGATTAGTCAAAATTTTTCACTGGTACTCAGGACCCGTGATGTATATAATTAGTCTGGTAAATGTTTTTTTGAACCGATATTTATGTGATTCTCTTTGTTGCCATACTAAAATAGCTTGAAGATCTTTGAGGAGATATAGGAGGTAGTTAAATCCTACCCCCCCCCCTGTAAATTCCCCCATTTCCGGCCTCCGCTGCGCCGTATTTTACCTTAAAATACGTGATTATTGACTTTCTGAGAGGGGACTTAGAAGTATTTAAGAAATTTTTCCAGAATTTTTTTAGGTGGTGGGGTAAACCAACAACCCCAAAAGTGAAAAATAATTTTTTGGCATTTTCCTAGAAATCCGGAAAATAGTCTGGTATCATTTTGTCAGGACCAGTAAGGGTTTTATAAATCTTCACGTTTTTTTTAGTCTTGTATTTTATAATTTCAAATCTTGGTTTTATTTCCCTGTATATTCGTTCTCTAAATATAGTAAAGTTAATACTTAAGATCACAATCAAAAATTAGTATCTATTAGGTACTAAAGACGCACCTTGAGTTAAAATATAACTTAAATAAAACAACTAATCTTCAGAACTAATCTCACCAAAGTTAAGACACAATTTCAGACCTCAGCTAAAATTATCAACTTATTATTTTAACCTATTTTTAATAAAAATTAAAGTAAACTGTTATTAATAATACCGGTATGTGAACCTACTTCTCATTATGGAGATTAAATACCTTCATAAAAATCTTGTGAACAAAGATTACCCAAAGAATTTCACTTTTTACACCATAAAATCCTACAACACATAAAAAAGTGAATTTTGGTCAATAGGCATTTAATTTAGATTTATTTGTGTTTTAAAGTTGTTTAATTAGGGGACTAAAAGCATTAAGTTAATCCTAAAGATATTGGAGTTTTTTATTTTGACTTATTTGTAAAATGTACTATATTTGATAAGTACCATTTTTGGAATATAAAGTGGGTAATTTTAGGATTTTTTTTTAATGAAAGTAGAGTTGTTATAAATAGATAGTTTTTAAAGTATTAAAAATGAAGACTATAATAACCTTTGATCAATCAATACCACACTGAAAAAAGAAATATTAAAGGATGTTAATTGGACTTGTAGTATACTTTGATACAATAAAAGGGTATGGTTTTGTGGGTACACCAAACGGAGATGAATATTTTCTGCACATTAATAGTTTTGTAAATAACCCTAATAAATTATTGGTAGGAACTCCAATTTTTTTTAACCCCAAAAAAAACAAAGAAAAAAATAGAACTTCGTCAATAAATAGCCGCTTAATTGGATTTGAGGAAGATTGGAAAATAATCTTCAGTTATTTAGATAAATCCGACCTAATATTTAAAAATCCAAATGACAAAAATAATGGATTTCTGCGAAAAGTACAATGTTTCAGTTTAATAGAAAAATCATTAGAATATTTCTTTCAAGATAAGACTGAGGAAGAAATAATAAATTTCATAACAGATTATTTTGACAAAGATTTAGATAAAAAACTTTTTATTTCATTTTGTGAAAAAATTGAAAATAGCCTTTCAAGACCATTTCCAATTGTAGTAAAATCCAAAATTCTAAATAAAATTTTTTCTCACTTCAGTCAAAATTTGACTGAAGAATTACAATTTACTGTTTGGAAACATAAGAAGTTTAAATTCATTTCATTTAATGAACTGGAGGATTACGAAATTTCAGAAAATGTGCTCAAAAAATCTATTCAAGAAATTGGAAAAACAGAACTAAATCGTATCCTAAAATTTAGTTTTGGTTCAGAATTCTGTTCTTATTATGTTAATATTAAATTCAGAAACTTAGACATCCTCACTTCAACGGAAATCGAAGAACTATATCAATTTGTCGAATTTGAAACCGAAACGGAACAAGAAAAAAGAAAACATCAACTTGATAGATCATATGTTCAAAAAATTGAAACTGAATTAACAGAAAAAACCAACCAACTTGGCATAATCAGAAACATCGATGATTTCAATAACTATAATCGTTTGTTACAATTTATTCCCAATTAATTCACAGTTGATGACAAAATCAAAATAACTGAAGCAATTCATAAAATAATTGCTCAAAAATGTTCTGATGAATATAAAGTAGAACTTTGGGTTAAAGGAATAATTAAAGAAACATCTGTTGACCTTATAACAAAATATTTTCTTGATAAAGATACTCAAACAGGGAAGCGAATATCAATTCTAACGAAGTTAGAAACTAACAATCAATTTGAACTTTTAAAAAAATATTCTGATGAATTTAATTTTGAAAAAGCTTTTGAATTACTTAAAGGATTGCTAAAAAATGAAAATTCACTTGACACTTATCTTGACTTCTCAAAAGTATTGATTTATAGCGAGTTTTGGAAAGATAAAAAGGGAAGTGATTTAATAGATTTATTTACAAACTATATAAATACGCAAAGCAATGAAGAACAGAAATATGAACTATTTCTAAAAGGATATTTAAAAAATGTTCCTCAAAATATAGTAAGGCAAAAAATATGTCAACTTGAAAACGAAGATTGCAAAAAGATATTTAAAAACATATCTGAAAATAAATCATTAATAGGGGATATTTTAACTGAAAAGGTTTCCGTTGACAATATAGATTCATTGAATTGGCTTTATGACTTGGCAAAAGAATTTTTATCCCAAGAAAATTTCAATGATTTTGATAAGAAAGTATTCGACACAATCGAACAATCTGAATACTTCAAATTTTGGGAAAAAGGACAAGCAAAAATATTTCCACAAAACCAAATTAATGAAATTCTACAGGATAAATTTGAAAACTATGTTAAAATAAAAAATTGGATTGAAAACAATCCAACAACATCGGATAAATTATCTAATCACTTGTTTTCATTCCTACAAAAGCATGATTTGGTAAACGATAGAATTGTTTTTTATAAACAAATAAATCACATAAAATCTCTGTTGCAGTTAGACGAATCGTATTTGGATAAGATAAAACAACTTCAGAACGATTTCTACAATATTATTCTTTGGGTATTAGACAAGGTTAATTTTTTTGATTTTGAATTATTAAAACAAAAATTCATCTACTTCGCCCCCGATGAACAAGTAAGAATAGTAAGAAAATTATTTTTCCTTAAAGCTATTGGACAATTTGATTTAACCGTTGAAAAGTTAAATGAGCTTACAAGATTTGATTTGGATTTATACAACACAAATTTAAAGTATAACCCAGAAATATCTGTTGATATTTCTACGGACATAGTTATTAAAGCGTTATTGTCTTTTCATCAAAAACAACGTTACTTAGTTGAAAGTGAACTTTTGACTATTATATTGAAAAACTTAAAATTTGATAAAACAAGGCGTTTCCAATTTACTAATTATTTTGAAAAATGCTTAGGTAGACTTACTGCTGAATACAATTGGAATACCAATGGAAAAATTTCAAAAGTAAAATTCGGTGACAAGTTTTATTTTGCTATATCTTTTGAATATAACGCCAATTTAGTTGATGCTGTAAAATCGCTTCCTGGTAAAAAATGGAATAATGAAACTAAGGTTTGGGGTGTTCCTTCTCAATATGAAACTGAGGTTTTAAACTTCGCAAAAGAATATAGATTTTTCCTTGATTTTGAAGGAAGTAAATATACCAATAATATTCATTTAGCAGAATTTAAAAGAACTATAAAACAAGGAAATTTAGAAGTTCCTAATATTCCAAAAGGAATATCGTTATGCGAGGGTAGATTAGCAAATAAACCGCACAAAAATTTTAATATTGAATTTTGGTGGTGTGGAGGAGAACCTTGTTTTAGTAAATGTGAAACAATTCATAATACGGCTGAATGGGAATTATATACATTACTTGACTTTTGTGAGATATTAGGTCTAAATTTAGATGAAACCAATAAAATGGGTGATTATATTCCCAAAGGTCATTATTATCAATTTATAGCTTTAATCAATCGTTTTAACAGGCTACTTAAAAAATTGTATTGCCAAGATTGTAATCACATTTTATATCCATCTGATTTTGGAACAAGCCATTTTGCTGCTCATACTATTGTTAGATTTCAATGTAGAAATGAGGCCTGCTCTAATAATGATGAAATTTATCTAAACCACTGTCTTAACGGGAAATGCAATTGTATTATTGACAGTAGAGTTTCAAAACGATGTGACAATGGCTTATATATTTGTGATACTTGTGGCAGTTGTTGTTCTCACAATATGTTAGAAAGACGACTTTCAAACCTAAAACTGACAGGCGGTTATATACATGACAACTTAGTAAAATGCGTAAACGAAAAGTTAGGCCATCTTGAAAGAGGTGAATATTTTTGCTATAGATGTAAATCAGAAATGACGGAGATAAACAATGACATTTTCCAATGTTCAAATTGCAACGTGCGTTATGACACGAGAATATACAACTTTAAAAGACCACATAAATATTTAAACACAATGAAAAAAACAGACGATAAAAATGAAAGCAGCAAGGAAAATAATGATTTTAATTTTGACATTCCCATTTAGCCAAAATGTAAATATTATGCAAAGACTAGATAAATAGATAAAATCATAAAATTTTTAAAAAAATAGGGATAAAGAATTTTATACATATATTTTATTAAATCCAATTTTTTGGGTGGTGGGGGTAAACAACCCAAAAGTGAAATAAAAATTTTTTGGTATTTTTTTAGAAAATCGGAAAATAGTCTGGTATCATTTTTTTAGGCCCAGTAAGGGTTTAATAAATGGTCATTTTTTTTTAGTCTGGTAAAAATTACTAATTTCGACATTATAAATTAGGTAAAATCAACGAAATTTTTTATTGTGGATTTCGTATTCTCTTATTATATTTACCACAAAATTTTTAAGATCAGATGGTTTCATTACAAGTTCTATGAAATTTTCCTCATCAAATTCTAAATATTTGAATCTTGTATAGCGGTTCGCAAAATTTATTTCCTCGTTCGTTAAATTCGACGGTTCATAAAAATAGTCAGATAAATTAATCGTGGTTCTTTCGAAATTTAAATCAGGTAAATCTTTCAGTTTTCCTGTGTAAATAAATTTTTGTTTCATGTTTTTTTATTCATAAATATTATGTAAAACAAAAAAAACCAAAAATATTTGGGACATAAAACACAAAACCTGATTAAAATAAATTATGAATCTTTGTTTTCAACTTTATGTGTTACTATTTTTGGAAAAATGAAAATCTATTGATACACGCACCAAATATGTTTTATTCATGAAAATGATCCATATTTAAATCATTAAATAAATCTGAATTATTTAACCTCAATTTTTCATGGTATCTTTTCTTTAGTTTTATCCTCTGAAATAATTCCAGGATTATTCTCGAAAAAAAAGGCACTACACTTTTATGTAATTTTTTTATGGACTAGTAACATCCAATACTACATTCTGGAAGATGTTCCCTTAATTCCTGTAAAGTATTATCATCTATATTGTTTTTAGATAAATACAAATATCTTAAGTTAGACAACTTAAATAAAGGGGAAATATCTGTTATTTGGGTATTAACTAAATACAGAGACTCTAGATTCACTAAATTACCTAAAGGAGAAATATCTGTGATTTTATTTTTTTTTAAATTCAAAGAAAATAAATTCACCAAATTACCTAATGGAGTTATATCTGTGATTTTATTATTATCTAAATCCAGAGACTTTAGATTCACCAAATTACCTAATGGAGTTATATCTGTGATTTTATTATTATCTAAATCCAGAAACTTTAGATTCACTAAATTACCTAATGGAGTTATATTTGTGATTTTGTTTTTCTTTAATGAAAGATCTCTTAAATTTACTAAATTTGATAGAGGAAAGATAGACTTAACTTTGTTATCATCTAAATTAAGATTATTCAACTTCAGCAAATTAGAAATAGGGGAAATATCTTTGATTTCGTTATTAAATAATTTAAGATTCTTTAACTTATACAAATTAGAAAGAGGGGAAATAACTTCGATTTTATTACCGTGCAAGTCAAGACTTTTCAAATTCACTAAACTTGATAAAGGAAAGATATCGGAATCAGTTAAATGGTTTCGCGACAAACTTAGTTCCTTTAAATAAACAAAATTGGAAATCTGAGTTAATTGATTGAACCCATTATAACTTAAATCAAGTAACTTTAAATTTACTAAATTTGAAAGATAAGATATATCTATAATTTCACAATTTTGTAAAACAAGATTTTTCAACTTCATCAATTTAGATATAGGCTTTAAATCAAGGATTTTGGTAGAATAAAATTCAAGTTTTTCCAATTTTACAAAATTGGAAATAACCAATAAGTCCAAATTTTGTCTGAGATTAACATATGAAAAATTTCTCAAATTGACTAATCCTGATAAGGGAGATATATCTAAATTTTCTAAAATGTTTATATCCAGTGATTTCAAATTTATAATTTTTGATAACGGAGTTAAATCTTTAATTTCAAACGGTATATAAACATAATCATCTAAAAAAAAATTATATCCATCACCAAAATCCCAAATAGAAAAGTTTTCTAATTCCAAAATCTTGTTTAATTCTTGATGTTTAATAATTTTATTAAAATTTACGTTTTTCAAATCTTCTAAATCAATTGTTTCACTCAAAAAACCAACTTGGTCACATAAAACAAACTTCCATTCATCACTGAGATTATTCCACCAGGTCCATTTCTCTTCAGTATTTAATGAACTCTCTTGAAGAATTTTTTGGGTTAACTTAAGAATGTTGGTTACTCTGCTTAAAGAGTTATTTGGTGCCGGAACCAGTTCATTTTCTTCCATTTTATTTTGTTTCTTTTATCTGAATCCTTAAATTTAGGTAGATACACTTATTTTTTATTGAATCTCATCTAAAAACAACAGACACATTTTTATCTCATCATAAGATACTCTCTCATTCAAGTATTCGTAAATTGGTTTTAATAGCGTGTTGTTTTCTAATTCTGTTACTGCATCATGAACTTTCATGATAGTTGTATCATCAGGTCTAATATGATGAATACAATCAATTCCATTAATCTCAACAATCTTTAATGTATGTTTATAAATGGTATCTTTTGTAAAACCACGGATTTCCGAGATTTCCGAGATAGATTTTTTTTCTAACAGTAAATGATAAGTTTGAGTTAGTTGTGGCGTTAAAGAATTAGAACTCCCGTCAGTAATGGGGTTATTTTTTATTCCAATATAATGACCAGACTGAAATGATATCATAATTTCTGCTGCAGCACGAGCATCGTCCAAAGCATTATGATGTTTCATTTTTTTGTTAAAGAGGTAATTATAAACTTTTGGTAATTTATGGTTTTCTAATCCAGGTAATAATTTTCTTGAAATATTAAGAGAACACATAAATTCCAAAACATTGAAATCAATTTGATATTCCAGTGAAAGATGTTTCAACACACTTTTTTCGAAAGAAACATTATGTCCTAAGATAATCTGATTTTGGAACCAAGAAGAAACAGATGACCAAATTCTGTTAAATTCTGGTGCATTAAAACAATCGACTTCATTTAAACCATGAATTCTAGTAAATAAGGGTTCAAAATTAAATGGAGTTGGTTTAACCAAAGAATAGAATTCATCCACTATTTTCCCATTTTCCACTTTCACCATACCAATTGAACAGACACTTTTCCGGTAATGATTTGCCGTTTCGAAATCTAATGCTATAAAATTCAGATTATCCATGAGGTTCAGTTTTAATACCTTCAAAACTTGGTTTTATCTCATTCAATATTTTTTTGGTAGTTGATAATAGTCTTTCTGATTTAATTAGTCCAAAACTACCGTTAGATATTAGTCCTCTTGGGTCTTCCATATCATAGTGAATTAAGTTTTTTATTTAATTCAGATAAATGAATCTTTAGTTTTATCCTAAGTTCACCAAAATACTCTTTCCAATCTTTAATTTCTAAGATATCCTGATAGGTTTCATTCTCCTTTAAAATCTCTAAATCCCTTTTGAGTTTAGAAATTTTGTTTAACAAAAACTCTTTAATCCCTTCCAGTTTATTTTTATCGTCAACGGTATTTTTTTTCTTGATATTGGAAAAAGAACCATTTTCTAATAAATCAAATAGCCTCTCAACCTCCTTTATATCCTTCCTGTCATACGCTTCATCAAAGGATTTAAAGATTTCTGCAACCATATCTTGAATTTCTTTACTTTCATTTTGAAATAAATCTGGATGACATTTAAATACCCCTTTTCGGTGCATCTTCCTTAACCGTTTCTCCTCCTCATCGGTAATTTTTAACTTTATTTTTTTCTCTTCAAAATCTCTTTGATTCCTGTAATCTTCTTCCTCTTTTTTTGCTTTTTCAAAATTTTCGGTGTCATCAGAGGATAAAAGTGTTTTTATCCTCAAAATTTCTGTCAGAATATCACCTAATTCTTTCGTATGTTGATAGTTAAATTCTTCTAATAATTTTTCAATTTCTATTTTTTCCCCTTCTAATGCAACAAGTTCATTTTCCAAGATTTTCAATTCGATTTTTAAACCTTCCAGTTCATAATCTACCCAAGTTATAAGTCCCTGATGGTTCTTTATAAAATCCTCGATTTTTCTTATTGCCAGTCCAAAATTTTGATCTAAAACCGATTGAATAATCTCTTGTATTTTATCATCAAAGTTAAAAGGTTTAATTTTTCTAATTTCGGAATCCAAATCTTCCAAGTCCTCAAGAATGATATAATTCTTGATAATTTCTAAACGTTTAATAATTTTTGATACGGGTAATACTTTATCATCGGATAATAACTCACCAATGATTCTGTTGATCTCCTTTTTAAATTGTGCTGCCAGTTCACCATCACCAGAAGTAATGACCACATTTTCAAAATTGGTTGATGCTTTATAACTCCAATTATAAGATCCTGTTATTACCACATGATCATCAATTACACAAAATTTATTGTGCATAAATGATTTATCTCCTCCAATCCAAAAGAATTTCGAATCTCCCTTTTGGATATCCTGATAATTGATACCAGAATTTCTGTTGATTTCATTATCACTAATAACCAGAATTACCTTAATACCTTCTTTGGATTTTTTCACCAATGAATTATAAAGATTTTTATCAGTGAACCATGCCACTGCGAGATAAATATCTCGTTGTGATTTTAAAATTTCTTCTTCAATTCGTTCTGCGATATTCTCAAAAACAGCATCTGTACTCATTTTATAATAATCTGTTATTGTATGAAAAATTTTAGTTTTGGAAATATAAGGATAATTTTCTAGCTATCACATTAATAATTTGGTACAAGCCGGGTTAATTTTCGCTTTAAAAACCTTAGAACAATAAGTTTGATGAGACTGGAAAATTATTCTGGTCTTATAAAAATAAGCCTACATGGTGAAAGATTAATAAGTGTTAATGTTACAATTTGGTAGAATGATTTTTAACTTCTTGGTTGAATCTTCATTCAAGTAATCACATTTACCTATATATAAATCAGTCAAATTTGTAAGATTGGACAATGGAGATGCATCCAATATTTGGTTATCTTCTAATTTTAATTCAATCAAATTTGTTAACTTTGATAATGGGGATAAATCTGATATCTGGTTACCACTTAATTCTAAACAAGTCAGATTTATTAGATTTGACAATGAAGTTAAATCCGATATTTGGTTATCTTCTAACTTTAATTCAGTCAAATTTGTTAACTCTGATAATGGGGATAAATCTGATATCTGGTTACCACTTAATTCTAATTCGGTCAAATTTATTAAATTTGATAGTGGAGATAAATCCGATATTTGGTTGTTAAATAAGTCTAATTCGGTCAAATTTGTTAAATTTGATAGTGGAGATAAATCCGATATTTTGTTTTCTCCCATAAATATTTTTGTCAATTTTGTTAAATTGTTTAACGGTGAAATATCCGATATTTTGTTATCAAATAGATTTAAATGATTCAAATTTTTTAAAAAAGATAATGGGGATAACTTGAAAATTTGGTTTTCTTCTAAATTTAATTCAGTCAAATTTCTTAAAAAAGATAGTGGGGATAAACTGGATATTACATTATCATTTAAATGTAAAATTTTTAAATTTATTAAATTAGATAATATGGATAAATCCGATATATGGTTATCATTTAACTTTAATTTATTCAAATTTATTAAATTTGATAGCGGAGATAAATCCGATTTATGATTGTTACTTAGGTCTAATCCAGTCAAATTTTTCAATTTTGATAAAGGATTTAAATCTAAGGCTGTTTTAAATATAGAGCGGATAGATCGGTCTATCGGTCTACCCTTATAAAGTCTTAAATCTAAACTCAGGTATTTCAAATTTAGGAAGTCCTTTATTGGGGATACATCTGAAATTTCCCCTCCTACGTACAAATGTGTTATATTTATCTTATTGGTTGAGGGAATTAAATTCAATATTTCTTGCCCGCTTAAATATAAGTTTGTAAGTTTCTCGAGATGGTTTAAAGGATTTATATCTGATAAAGACCAATTTTTCCATTCAACATATCTTTTAGAATCATAACCATGAATATATTCAATAAAAATCCCTAAGATTAAAGATTTCATCTCCAATATTCTATTCAGGTCAGATTCATTTATTTCTATATTAAAGTTTTGGATACTATGGTCCCCATAATTTTTAATTTCCCCTTCATAGAATAAGATCAATTTCCACTCATCGCTTAAATTATTCCACCAGTCCCACTTATCAAATTTATTTAATGAAATTTCCTTCATTATTTTGTTAACTACTGATATTGAATTTTTAGCCCTAATTAAAGAATTATTTGTAAAGGGGATTAATTTGTTTTGATCATTAAAATCCATGATTTTTGGTTTTATTTACCTATATATTCGTTCTCTAAATATAGTAAAGTTAATACTAAAGATCACAACCCAAAATTAGTGTCTAAAATGTTTTTGAGACACACGAAAGGAACACACCTAGTGATAACACAAAACGATAATTAAAACATCTAATCTTTAGGACTGATTGTACCAAAGCTGAGACATATTTTCAGACCTCGGATAAAATTATCAACTCATTATTTTAACCTCCTTTTAAAAAAAATGAAAGTCAATTGGTATCATATTACCGGAATGTGAACCTGTTTCTCATTAAGGAGATTAAATACCTTCCTAATAATCTTGTGAATAAAGATTACCCAAAGGATTTCACTTTTTACACCATAAAATCCTGCAACAAATCCTGCAACACATAAAAAAGTGAAATGTATTCCTTCATCCTTCAATTTCATAATTAATTGTCTTTCAATTATTTAAAGAGTATAATAGTGTAACACAAAAGTAAATAAATCTATTTTAATTTTATTAATTTTAAAGTTTAAAATACTGATTAACAATTATTTAAAACAATTCCATAGACATTTTAGGACAATAATTACACCATCATTGTGATCTAAAATTAACGATTGTTTCTACCCAAGATTAGTAAATATCTCCTTAATACAATTTTAACTTATTGGTTATTAATAGGTTAAAATTGTATTTTGGGTATTATGATTATATTTTTATACAACCCTGCCACAAATCCTGCCACAAATGTATTTTTGGGTGGGTTGAATTGAGTTATAAAAACCTTTTGTGGAAGAGGAGAAAGGGAAGATTTTTAGGGGGAAATTGGGTGTCATGGAGTGATTAAAACACTCTAATTAACTTTCCTCAAATTAAAAGGAAGTTTATATATTGTTAGGTTATAACTTTTTTTTGTACACTCGTAGTTCTTCTGCTAATCCCCTGATGATTTATTTTTGATGGTTTATAAAACTAAAAAAGACCCATTGGGTCAATTCCCCCCAAACCACCCTTTTTACCGCCCGCATTTGCTCATCCACAAATAGTCAATCCCTGAGGCAACGGACGGAACCTCCAACAGACTTGCCGTAGTTGCTCCTTGTCACACTGCCATTGAAGTAGTTCAGGTAGCGGGGCCAGGCGTCGTTACTGGAGTACTCGGTAGCACTCCAGAAGAAAGCATTGTTTCTAATATTGTAGAAACCAAAATTAAGACGAAAACCACCTGGGAGAGCGGAAAAGCCACTTTCATTCGTTGCTCCTGTATTTGGGTCATTCCAATAAGTAGTGCCAACAGATTTCATCTTACCCCCTGCCACGCTTTCTCCTCCAAGATAAGTGGTCAAGGTGGTCCATTCCGCATCGGTGGGTACGCCCCAACCCGTAGGACATAATGTATCACCTAGCGTGGTGTACCA
>Ga0079300_10000096_pt1 | contig 26069 bp, 23 predicted proteins | sample Wag4_2014_7_11_FD_74799 | JGI IMG/M metagenome (GOLD analysis project Ga0079300, IMG submission 74799) | Fresh water microbial communities from Ohio, USA - Utica-2 Time Series HT 2014_7_11 | ecosystem: Environmental > Aquatic > Freshwater > Water tank | place: USA: Ohio | collected 2014-07-11
GCATGATGTATGCAACAAGTAAAAACATATGGATTCCCATTCTTGCTCATTTTGTTAACAATGCAGTTGCGGTAGCACAGGTTTATTATCTCCGCATGAAAGGAGAATCCCTTGCAGCTGGCATGGATGATAAATTTCCACTCTGGTGGGGTTTATTTGGAATTACTTTGGTTTGGTTCGCGTATGGTAAGTTTGAAAAAAGCATTGCACATGGCGCTGAATAAGGAAGTTTTTAAAACAAGAACACAAACCGCTGCACTCTATGTAGTTGTTATGCTTACGGGGTTGTTGTGGAATACCTGGAGCTTTTTCATCCTTTTTTCTATTGTGCATTTCGGATGCTGGCATGAATACCTCAAGCTTATTGGTAAAGTGGATAGCAGCTTTGATTCAAGCCATTGGTTTCATAGGTATTATTATCCGCTGCTTGGTTTTTTGATGATGCTGGCAGCCAGTGCCGGATCTTTGAAGATTGGCGACTTTGATCTGAGTGAATGGGGTATGATGGGCTTTCGGGTGATGGTTCTCCTTATTTTCCTACAATTTTTCGAGGTCAAGAGGTCTACCATCAGGCACTATGTGCGTTTGATTACCGGGATTCTTTACATCTCTGTTCCATTTGCCTTGTTCATTAACCTGCGCAGCGGTTGGATATGGGGCTTTGAACACGGGCAATCAGGAATCTTCAGCAGCCTTTCTGCTTTTGATGGTAAACTGGTTTCTCTGGTGCTTGTGGCAACTATTTGGATAAATGATACCATGGCCTACATCGTTGGCTCATTTATTGGAAAAACGCCACTCAGCAAGTGGTCACCCAAGAAAACCTGGGAAGGTACACTGGGCGGGATCATCCTCAGCATTGCTTTGGTTTCATCTTTTGGATGGTTTTACGGAGCCAAAGGATTTGAGTGGATGTTTGTTACATCTGTTTCTGCAATTGCTGGTACTTTTGGTGATTTAATTGAAAGCAGGTTGAAAAGGCTGGCCGGAGTAAAAGATAGTGGTTCTTTCATGCCTGGTCATGGAGGATTCTTAGACAGGTTTGATTCAATTATTATAGCTGTTCCTGCTGTGTGGCTGGTGTGTTATCTGCTATACCGTTGATTTCTAAGAGATAAGATTTATTTGAAATTATCCCTAAGGGAGGTGCTATCAGGAGTTCTCTCTTTTGGATTCAATGGTAGGCCTTTGTCTCGGTTCATTTTCAGCGGGCTTATTTTGCCTTTGTTTCTCTCTTTGAGGTTGTGCCTGTCCCTTATTACCCTGAGACCTATTTTCTCTTGACCTTTCACGGTTATCTCCAGCACCCATTCTACCCTGTGTTTGTTTTGTTTCCTGATTCTTTTCTCTTACAGGCTGTCTGAAACCAGTTTTTTGTGTTTGATTTGTATTTTCGGCAGTTTTCTCTCTTCCCTGTTGTGCAGGTTTATGGGGCTTTGCACCAGCACCTTTGCGTTTTTGCGCATTTCTTTCCAATGAACGAAGACTTATTTGCCCTACCACATCTACAAATTGGGGCTCTACTTCCTTTACCTTACCGGGTGAAACGGTAACTTCCGCTGTTTCAAGTTCTTCAGGGCGCTGACCAAGGTCGTTCATTGCCTTTATCCGCTTTACTGTATCAATTGTTAGGGGGTACTGCTTGTTGCTGTCTGGCAGTGTGTACCACATCAAATTTTTAAAAATATCCTTTTTGCTGAGGTGTGCATTACCTTTTGCAGTCAGCAACACATCCACATGGTCAGGAAAGTGCTGGAGGGCATCAAGATAGGTATCCAGTTCATAATTCAAGCAACATTTAAGCCTTCCACACTGTCCGCTCAGTTTAGTCTGGTTAATACTCAGATTCTGATAACGAGCCATTGTAGTAGTTACACTTTTGAACTCGTTCAGCCAGGTGCTGCAACATAATTCCCTGCCGCAACTTCCTATACCGCCTACCTTAGCAGACTCCTGCCTTGCACCTATCTGCTTCATTTCAACTTTTACTTTGAATTCTGAAGCATAAATCTTTATGAGTTCACGGAAGTCGACCCTGTCTTCTGCTGTGTAGAAAAAGGTAGCCTTTCTGCCATCTGCTTGAAAGTCCACTTCGCAAATTTTCATCACCAGTTTAAGCTGTTTGGCAATAGCACGAGATCTGGCCAGGGCTTCTTTTTCGCGAGCCTTGTTCTCCTCCATTTTTTGGATATCGACTTCTGTTGCCCTGCGTAAAATTTTTTTGATGTCAGCACTGTCTTCCGGAATTCTTTTTTTCTTCAGCTGAAGCCTAACCAGTTCACCGCTGAGGTTAACCGTACCTACGTCAAAACCGCCAACACCTTCTACACTTACCATTTCACCTTTGTTAAAATGGTGTAAGGTGGTATTTTTAAAATATTCTTTTCGGCTACCATTGTTGAATGTCACCTCTACAATTCTGCAGGTTATGGAAGGATCTGTAAATGGCAAATTGGCCAGCCAATCGTGCACATTGAGCCTGTTGCAGCCACCTGTACTGCATCCTCCGTTGCTTTTGCAACCGCTTGGTTTACCATCTTTAGTGCCACATGAACTACATCCCATAATCTATATCAATGAACCAAAATTAAGGCTTTATCCCTTATGATGTGATAAATTTTGAGGGTGAGGGCCATGAACAGTATTTTGGGATTTGCATTTCGTTCAATATAATAAACAGCGTCATTCAGTTCCTGAACCATGGCCTCAAGTTGTTCAGTGGCTGCAAGCTTGATAAGGCGAGCCGCGAAGTCGATTTCCTGTTCTGCTGCTTCAGGGGCTTGTGATGAAGCAGACATTCTAACAGCTATAGATAAGAGGTGAATAAAGTAAATGAGAAATTGTTTTTGTTTTTCGCGTCCCAGTTTACTGACTTGTTCAACCCATTGAACCTGAGCAGCGGGTCCATTTTTCAACATGGCATTAAGCCATTCTCGAAGCATTTCCTGCCAATCTTGATCTGCATGGTTTAGCTGCTGGAATGCCTCTCTCAAGTTACCATTGGCCATTGATGCAATAGAATCTGCCTTTGATTTGGGTACACCCTGCTCATTGACCAGCCATTGCTGTACCTCTTCTTTTTTTAACCTGTTTATCCTTACAAGTTGTGTTCTGGAAAGTATGGTTTGAAGTATCTTTGATTCATCCTCTGCAACAAAAATAAATAGTGTTTTAACAGGGGGTTCTTCAACCAGTTTGAGTAGTTTATTGCCAGAATTCCCGAGGTACTCTGGTAGCCATTGTATCAGTATCTTGTATCCGCTCTCAAAACTTTTCAGGTTAAGTTTTCGGTTGATATCTTCACATTCGTGTGCAGTTATGTTCCCTTGTTTATTTTCTGCTCCAAGACTTTGTAGCCAGTCATACCCGTTTCCAAATGGTATTTGAGCAATAAAACTTCTCCATTCGGTAATGAAATCTGTACAGACTGGTTTATCCAGTCCAGCCTTTGTAATGGTAGGGTAAGAAAAGTGTATGTCTGGATGAATTAGTTTTGCCGCTCTGATACAGGAAGGACATGTTCCGCATGAATCATCTGGCAAAACTATTGCTGGCTTTTCAGGTTCTCCAAATAGGAAAGCTGGTTCTTTTTGTAATCGCGTTTTGTTGCCATCGCATACGATGAATTGGGCCATTGCCATTGCCAGTTGTAGTGCACCGCTTCCTTCTTTACCAAGAAATAACAAGGCATGACTAAGCCTGTTTTGATTAACAAGTGCTACCAATTGGTTTTTCACGTTTTGTTGGCCTGGTATGAACTTGAATTGCATGGTGCAAAATTAGGGGAATCGAAAATCTTAGGTCATGACCCCAAAATTTAATTCGTAAAATACACCTTTTCGGTTTAGGTAAAAAAGAACTCCCCTCTGGTATAAGAGGGGAGTTAGGTGAAAAAGCAGTTTTAAAACGAGGTTGTTTTAGTTCAAAAGCTTGGTAATCTCCTCACCCATGGGGTTTACTTTGCTCGGGAATACGCCAATCAATTTACCATTCTCATCTAGCAGAAACTTGGTGAAGTTCCATTTGATTTCAGCATCCATTACACCATTCTCTGCCTTTTGTGTCAACCATTTGAAGAGTGGGTGGGCGTCTTCTCCTTTAACAGAAACTTTTTCTGCCATGATAAAGCTGACCCCGTAATTTTTCTGACAGAATTCTGCGATTTGTTCATTTGAACCAGGCTCCTGACCACCAAAATTATTTGCAGGGAATCCAACAATGACAAGTTTGTTTTTGTATGCTTTGTGAAGCCTTTCAAGGTCTGCATATTGAGGTGTGTAACCACATTTTGATGCAGTGTTTACAATAAGAATTTTCTTTCCCTTGAAACTTGAAAAATCAATTTTATCGCCATCTATAGATGAGACCTTGAATTTATGTATGGAAGCTGGTCCTGCTGCAAAGAGTGCAAACGCAATAAGAAGAATCTTGGTCATTTTATTGTTTTTTAGTAGAGATTTTAAAGCTAAATATATAGGACTTCTTGAAGATGAAGTTAATCAATTTGTGAAAGCGGAAATTCATTACAAGCATATTGTTAGGTATAGAACAGATTGATTTCCAACATAGAACCATTTTAAACAACAAAAAGCCTGATTTGTTCAACAATTAATGTGCTTCACTTACAATGTGAAAGCCAGGCTGCTGACTGAAACATTTCCAATACCTGCATTTAGTAGGGTTTGGATGCAGGCTTCTGTGGATGCACCGGTTGTGATGACGTCGTCAATCAACAGGATATTTTTCCCCAACATCGCAGGGTTGTTATTAGTGCCGAATACGTCAGACACATTTTCCCATCTTTCAATCCTGCTTTTTTGTGTTTGGGTTGCCGTGTGGGTTCTTCTTTTTAAAAAGTTTTCAATGCTTGGAATGCCAGTTGACTTTGTCATCCCCCTACAAAGAAGCGCCGCTTGGTTATAACCCCTGGATTTTTCTTTCTTGGGATGTAGAGGCATGGGAATCAGGTAATCAATGTTGTGTAAAGCGGATAGGCCAGCCAGCCTGTAACCCATAAGTTCTCCAAAGAACAAACCGAGTTCAGGTTGGTTGTCATATTTAAGACTGTGAATAGCTTTTTGAATGGGGGTCTCTTCCTGGTAGAAGAAAGTGCTGGTGGCAAAGAAAGTTTTTACCCTGCCCCAGAAGAGTTTTTCAACTGGGTTGTCCCTGATTTTTTCAAATTCCGTAAAAGGAAGTTCAGACATACAACCCAGGCAAAAGAACTCATTTGCTTCAATTGATAATTGGTTACATCCAAAACAAAGTCTGGGGAAAATAAGGTTAATGACTGCATGTGAGCAATAATTTACACCATTGATGAAGTTTTTAGTGGTGAACATGGGTTATTGAAAAATTGTTCTGTAAATCTCTTCAACGAGGGCAACATCAATAGTTTTGATTCCTTTGTGCTGATCTGCTTTTCGATTGTATTTACTGATTACAATGCTGTCGAATCCAAGTTTAGCTGCTTCTGAAATGCGTTGATCAATGCGGTTGACAGCCCTGATTTCACCGCTAAGGCCCACTTCACCAGCAAAACAGATTTTTTGTGAGAGCGGTATATCCTCATAAGAGCTTAACAAGGCAAAAACCATAGCCAAATCAATAGCCGGATCTTCAATTTTGAGTCCACCTGCTATATTCACAAACACGTCTTTGCTTCCAAAATGAAATCCACCTCTTTTCTCCAGCACAGCAAGTAAAAGTTGGAGCCTGCGCAGGTCGAAGCCACTGGCAGTTCGCTGCGGTGTTCCATAAACAGAGGGTGTCACAAGTGCCTGAACTTCAATAAGCAGTGGACGAAGACCTTCCATCGTAGCCCCAATCGCAATGCCACTCAATTGTTCTTCTTTCTGGTTGATCAGGATATCAGACGGATTGGTGACGGGTTTCATGCCTGTTCCGGTCATTTCATAAATGCCCAGTTCTGCGGTTGATCCAAACCTGTTTTTGGTTGTCCGTAAAATCCGGTAAGCATAATGTTGATCTCCTTCAAATTGTAATACCGTATCTACCATGTGCTCCAGAAGTTTTGGCCCTGCTATACTGCCATCTTTGGTAATATGCCCGATCAAGAATACCGGTGTTTGTGTATCTTTCGCAAAGCGTTGAAATTCAGCAGTGCATTCCCTTATTTGTGAGATTGTTCCGGGTGAGGAATCGATATAAGGTGATTGTAACGTTTGAATGGAGTCGATGACTACAAGTTGTGGTTTAATTTTTTTTATTTCCTGAAAGATGACCTGGGTTGATGTTTCGGTAAGTAAATAAAATTCATCATGGGCCACATTGATCCTGTTTGCACGCATTTTAATTTGCTGTTCACTTTCTTCTCCGCTCACATAAAGGATCCTGAGTTCCTGCATCTGAAGGGCATCCTGCAGGAACAGGGTAGATTTGCCAATACCAGGTTCACCGGCTACCAAAACAAGACTGCCTGCAACGATGCCGCCCCCGAGCACCCTGTTCAGTTCTTCATCCTTTGAAATAATCCTGTCTTTTTCCTGTGATTCTACTTCATGCAGCACTACGCTTTTGCTGTTGTTTCGACTGTTTTCTTTCCAATCTTCTTTTTGTTTGCCTGTTTCCTTATGTATAATTTCCTCTGTAAAGCTGTTCCATTCCTGGCAGGCCGGACATTTTCCAGCCCATTTTAGAGATTCATAGCCACAATGTTTACAGAAAAAGGCTTTTTTGATTTTACTCATGGGGTGAAGATATAAATGATTGACTTATATTATTTGGTGAAAACAACAGGAATAGGGGAGATTTTTCCCATAAAAAAAGGGTTGGTAGACACCAACCCTTGTACTTACTAACCCATTAAATTCTTTAGCTAAATTACAAATTGTGGACACAGTACAAAATAAATTTTTGTAGCTGTGCATAACTTTTCGGAACAGACAAATCTTTTACAGGAAGTCCACATTTTTATCAAATCTTTCACAATCATTTGATTACCAGCTATGTAATTTGCATTAAATTAAAACAAATGGGTTCCATTTATATCATATCCCTCCTTTTTGTAGGCATAGGCATGCTGGTGTCCCTCAGGCTAAAGTCAAAATTCAATCAGTACGGAGCAGTCAGGATACGTTCAGGATTAACTGGCAGGGATGTTGCTATTCAGATGCTTAAAGACAATGGTATACATAATGTTAGGGTTGAACTGGGTCAGGGCTTTCTTTCTGACCATTACAACCCGCTTACCAAAACGGTGTCATTAAGTCCGGATGTTTACCACCAGGCCAGTGTTGCCGCAGCTGCAGTGGCTGCTCATGAATGCGGACATGCAGTTCAGCATGCCAATTCATACCCTTGGCTTATGTTGAGAAGCAGATTAGTGCCCATTGTTCAGTTCAGTTCCATGTTCATCCAATGGGTACTGCTGGCCGGAATATTGCTAGTTAACACCTTTCCTGGTCTTCTGCTTGGGGGTATTTTGCTATTTGCCACAACAACAGTTTTTTCACTTGTAACATTACCAGTGGAGTTTGACGCCAGCAGGCGTGGACTTTCATGGCTTCAGCAATCAGGTATTTCCAACGGACAAGAACTGATTCAGTCCAAAGACGCACTGCATTGGGCAGCAATGACTTATGTTGTGGCTGCTGTTTCCTCCATGGTTACCCTAATCCAATATATACTAATTTATTTGAATAGCAGAGATCGAAATTAGTAAAAATCACTATCTGTTCTGTTTACTTTAAATTGGAAATATTTAAACAAAAAATCATCTTTTTTTAACATTTCACGCTGAAAATCGATTTTTGCTTTATATTCGCAATTGGACATTTATCGTTTTATAAACAAAAATCAACTGCATGAGAAAACTTACACTGTTCATGTGCTGTTTGCTTTTTGCAATACCAGGAGTATTTGCGCAAACAGTAGTTAAGGGCAAGGTATCAGACGCCGAAGGCGCCCCCTTGTCAGGTGTATCCATTAAAGTAGCAGGCTCCCAGACGGGAACTACAACAGCTGCTGATGGTACATTTTCGCTTTCCGTTAAGGACCTCAACACAACCTTAGAGGTAACTTACGTTGGCTATGACCGTATCACGGTTCGTTCCGGATCTAACCTATCCAACATCTCCCTGAAATCAGCTTCCAATGCAATGCAGGAAGTGATTGTAACTGCCCAAGGTATCCGCAGGGAAAAGAAAGCCCTTGGTTATGCGGTTGCTTCGGTTGACAAAAAAGCACTCGAACTTCGCCCTGATGGTGACGTTGTGCGTTTGTTGAATGGTAAGGCACCCGGTGTTGATATCCTCAACTCTAGTGGCATGTCCGGTTCAGGTACCAACATCGTTATCCGCGGTGTTAACACCATTTCCGGTAGCTCTACTCCACTTTTCGTTGTAGATGGAGTTCCTTTCGACGCATCAACCAATTCTCAGGCCAGTTTCGTTTATGGTAACACAACCTCAAGCCGTTTCTTGGACCTCGATCCGAACAGCATCGAGAACATAAGCGTACTGAAAGGTCTGAGTGCAACCACACTCTATGGTGAACTTGGACGCAATGGTGTGGTACTCGTGACCACTAAGAATGGTTCATCCAGAAGAACAAACAAAAAGAATGAAGTAACTGTTACCCAGTCACTTTTCGCTAACAAGGTTGCCAACCTCCCTGATTATCAGGATTCTTGGGGTGGTGGTTTTGACAATGGAGTTGGTTTTGCATTCTTCTCCAACTGGGGTGGAAAGTTCAAGACACCGCCAGATTCAGTAAACCATCCTTACGACCGTGCGGCTTCTTCAGCTTTTGGTACACCATGGAGAACAGCTTTCCCGCAGTTCGTCGGCGCTAAATTAGCATACGAGCCTAACAATTCTGTTGAACAATTCTTCCAAACAGGATTGATCCGCACCACTTCAGTTGGTGTTTCCAGCTCTGTTGGTTCTGCAGGTTCGTTCAATGCCAACTATTCTTACATGGATGACGAAGGCTTCACGCCAGGCAACAGATTGATCAAAAACACATTTGGTTTGGGTGGAAATGTAAAGCTCTCCAACAAATTCACTGTAAACGGAACTTTCAACTACGCAATCACTGATTTCAAGTCTCCACCCACAGCTACCTCCTTTGGTTCAAACCCAAGTGCATCTTCTGTGTTCGGAAATTTGATCTACACGCCACGTGCAGTTGACCTCTTCAAATTGCCTTACGAAAATCCTTTGGATAAATCATCTACTTACTACAGAGGTGGTAATGATATACAGCACCCGATCTGGACTGTAAAGAACTCCTTCACAGGTCAAAAGATCAACAGAATTTTCGGTAACATGTCTATTAAGTATGACATCACCAAAGATTGGAACGTGCTCTACCGTGTAGGTTATGACCAGTATTCTGACTATAACTACTACAACCAAAACAAAGGTGGTGTAGTTGGTGGTGCTGATTTCCAATTGGGTATGCACAGAACGGTTAATGGTTTCAATACAATTTGGGATCATTCAATTCTTACTTCATATCAAACCGATCTTAACAAAGACTTCCGTTTGAATGTTGATGCTGGTGTTAACTCACAAGAGCGTATGTATGAGCAGAATGGTCAGCGTTCTACACAACAGCTTGTTTACGGTTTATTTGACCATGACAACTTTATTATTCATGATAATCTCTCTGAAGGTGGTAACAGGCTTGATTTCAAATCAAGGACACTTTCATTGGGTGCTTTCGCACAAGGTTTGTTGAGTTTCCGTGAATATGCGTTCTTGACCGTAGGTGGACGTAATTCATGGTCATCTAACCTTGAGCAAGCCAACCGTTCAATCTTCTATCCTTCTGCGAGCTTGTCTTACTTGCCTACTACAGCCTGGAGCTTCTTGCAGAACAACCGCATGGTCAACTACCTTAAATTAAGGGCTGGTTATTCCACTTCTGCGAACTTTGGTTTCCCCTACAATACAAGAAATGTCTTGAACATCAACACAAACGTGTTTGTTGACAGGTTGAATACCATTTTCAATTCCAATAGCATTGGTAATCGTTTGGCTAATCCAAATTTGAAGCCTGAGTTGCAGTCTGAGGTTGAAGTTGGTTTCGAAGGTAAGTTTATCAACAACCGTGTTGGTGTTGACTTCACTTATTACAACAGAAATTCAAGTGATCAGATTCTTGACCGTGAGCTTGATCCTTCTTCAGGCTTCACAGTTACTTCCATCAACGCCGGTTCTGTAAGGAACAAAGGAATTGAATTACAGTTGACTTACAACGTCATTCGCAATAAGAATTGGAATTGGGATTTGACTGCCAACTACTTCCAAAACAGAAGTATGGTAACCCTGCCCGATGAAGTGAAACAAATCGTTATCGATGGTTTCTCAAACGAAGGTTTGTTTGCTATAAATGGGCAGCCCCTCGGTGTTATCCAAGCTACTTATACCAAGAAGGATCCAAAGACTGGTCTGAGATTGACAGACGGTTTGGGAAGCTATGTTTCATCCAATGAAATCGGTATTATAGGTGATCCTACACCTGATTTTAAACTAACTGGTATTTCTCAGCTGTCATACAAAGGAATTTCTTTCCGTATGCAATGGGATTATACACAGGGTGGTGATATGCTTGCATACACACCTGGAACAGTTGTTGGTCGTGGTTTGACGAAGGACACTGATTTCGACCGTTATCTTCCATTGGTACTTCCAGGAGTTAAAGCTGATGGTACACCTAACGATGTTCAGGTTTCTGCGAGCTACGCTTACTTCAATGTGCTCTCCGGTTTCTTTGGTATGCAAGACCTCATTGTCTATGATGCAACCATGATCCGCTTACGGGAAGCTTCATTGTCTTACTCAGTTCCCGCTAATGCATTGTCAAAAACCCCATTTGGATCTTTGTCAGTGACATTCTCTGGTCAGAACCTTTTCTACAATGCGCCAAATTTCCCCAAGTATGTGAATTTCGATCCAGAAACTTCATCTCTTGGTGTAAGTAACGTACGTGGTTTGGAATACCTTTCAGGTCCAACATCAAGGCGTTATGGTGTGAGTGTAAGGGTTTCCTTCTAATCAATTAAATTGATCGACATGAAAATGAAAAAAATATTCATCCTTGTACTCTCTGTGAGCCTCTTGGGTTCCTGTACCAAGAAGCTCGATGAGCTGTTGGTGAACCCTAATGGTCCTACACCAGAGTCTGCAAATGCAGATTTGTATCTTACTCAACTGCAGTTGAACTTTGCTGGTTTCTTTAATGGTGCTTCTAGCTATGGCATGGAGTTAACCCGTCAGATAGTTATGTATGGACCTACTTACCAGCAAGCCTATTCACCACAGTCTTTCGACGGATTGTGGAGCACTGCCTACACAGGAGTATTCAAGCATGCTAATGCACTGATTCCTGTTGCAGAGAAAGAAAGAAAATGGATCGCTGCTGGAATGGCAAAGACCATGAAAGCTTATACTTTGATCACTTTGGTTGATATGTTCGGGGATATTCCTTTCACTTCTGCCAATCAGGGTTCAGAAAACACCAATCCTACCATTGATAAGGGTTCAGAAGTATATGCAGCTGCAATTGGTTTACTTGATCAGGCTATTGCTGATTTCCAAAAGTCAACAGCTTATCCAGGCAACCAGGATATGTTCTATGGTGCAGCAAATGCAACAGGAGCTGCTCGCTGGAGAACAACGGCTAAGTTGTTGAAACTCAGGGCTATCAATAACACGCGCTTGGTAGACGCTGGCGCTGTAGGCAAAATCAATACTTTACTTGCTGATGCAGATGTAATAGCTGCAATGAGTGGAACAGCCAGTGATTTTGAGTTCAGATACTCAACTAAGCAGGCAAATCCTAATAGCCGCCACCCCCGTTACAATGGCAACTACTCTGCTGCAGGTTCTGCAGGCGATTACATGGGTGTTTACTTTATGTGGTCTCTCGCTGCAGATAAGGGTACCTTCAATAACCAAGAAGTAAGAAACAGCGCTGATCCCCGTACGCGTTACTATTTTTATAGACAAACAACAAATGATGCTGCTGTTTCTTCAAACACACTTTCATGTTCTACCTTCCCAGTACCCTCACATTATCTCCAAGGAATGCCATTCTGCCAATTTGGTCTGAGTGCACAAGGATTCTGGGGTCGGAACCATGGAGACAACTCTGGTATTCCTCCAGACGGGCCATACAGGACAACTGTAGGTATATATCCTTTTGGTGGTGATTTCGATGCCAACCAAAACCTCAATGTTGGCTTGAACAGAGGTGCTCAAGGTGCAGGTATACAACCTATTTGGCAAGCTTCCTTCACCAATTTTCTTGCTGCTGAAGCCGCATTGTCTGGTGCTAATGGTAACCCAAGGTCTTTACTTGAAGCAGGCGTTAGGGCTTCAATTTCTAAGGTAATTGGTTATCCTACAACAGTTAATGTAAGCGTGCCCGCTTCATTTGTTCCTGATGCATCAAAGGTTACAGCGTACGTGGATAAAGTATTGGCCCGTTATGATGCTGCAACTACCAATGATGAGCGTATGGAAGTTGTACAACAGGAATACTATATAGCCCTTTGGGGAAATGGTGTTGATGCGTTTAACAACTACCGCAGGACAGGCAAGCCTGGTAAAATGTCTTACACTGTTGCTCAGGCTGGTGGTGATATGATTCGCTCTTTCTTCTACCCATCTGTTCTGGTAAACCTGAATAAGAATGTTACCCAAAAAACGCTTGACAAAAAGGTATTCTGGGACACCAATCCTGCCATCCTTAAATAATTAGAAACATGAAAAAAATTATCTCATCCGTTTTTTACACAGCCTTGGTTGCTATAGCCATGAGCTCGTGCCAAAAAGGTGAAGTTGTGCAGGATGTCAACTCCCTCGGAATTGGCTCCTATGTAACCCTGGTTAGTGCAGGCAACAACATCATCGATGCCACAAACCTTGCAGGTAGCAAAGTTTCTGCTTCTGTGAAGGAATATGGTTCCGCACAGGAAAAGTTGATAGTTTATGTAGCGAAAGCTCCGCAAACCAATGACCGAACCAAGTGGAAGAAAATCAAAGAATATACCAACAATGGTGGTACTTATAACCTTGAGGTTACTGGTCAAGAAATCAGGAACGCTACCGGTATAACACCTGGCCCCGGTGAAACTTATATACTGTATAACCAAGTTGTAACCAAGGATGGTAAAACCTATGATGTTGCAAACACATTACCTGATCTTGCAACTGTTGGCCAGTATAATCTTAAGCTTACCTGGAACGCTGTTGTTGTTTGTCCCTTTGTTCCTGCAGAAGCTACAGGAACCTACACCATCACAAGAGATACATGGGATGGTTCTGCCGGTGAGCAGGTTACTGTAACCGGTTCAGCTGGTAAGGCAACAATAGACATAATGTTCCCTTATGCCGCGCCTCCAGGTGTTAACCCGGTTGTTGTAACAGTTAATCCAACTACTGGTGCTTCCACAGTTAGCAAGCAAACATATGGTAGCTATGGTTCTGGTTTTGAAAACTTTACTGCTGAAGGTACCGGAGGATTTTTCTTCTCATGTACTGGCGGATTCAGTATCAACCTGACACACAAGCTTCCTAATGGAACAAATTATGGTACTTATCCATATGCTATTCAAAAGAATTAAATTTCTTTAGAATCAACAAAAAAGCCGTTCAGCAATGAGCGGCTTTTTTGTTCCCCGTATTCAAGGTTATTGTATTATTGGAAAGACTTTTTCCACTCATGTGTGTATTACATGAAGGTCTATTTCCAATTTCTGAAAAAATTTAACAGTCAGCCAATAATTAGAATGAATTACCCCGCTAATGAAATTAGAGCCTGATCTCCTCTTCGTTGTTATCAAAAAAGTGAAATTCTGTGAGGTGATAACCGGTATTTTCTTTTACCAATATGTTCATTTTATATTTCCACGCCCATTTGCGACGTTTTGAGACGATGCCTTTGGTTAGGTAGGCATAGAGTATGGGATGAACTGAAATGTTCAGGAATTTATGTTTCTGTTCGCTGAGATAGCTGATGTTCTTTTCTATTTCATCCTCGAGAACAAGTGTTGATGCTATTTTTCCGGTACCTTGACAAGAAGGACACATTTCCTGAGTATTGATATTTACTTCAGGCTTCATGCGTTGTCGGGTAATTTGCATCAATCCGAACTTTGAAATGGCTAGTACGGCATGTTTAGCCCTGTCAATGCGCATAAAGCCTTCCATGGCTTCATGAAGTTTTTTCTTGTTTTCGGGTAACTTCATGTCGATAAAATCGACTACTATGATACCCCCAATATCCCTCAATCTGAGTTGCCTGGCAATCTCTTCTGCTGCCTCCAGATTGGTTTGAAGCGCATTCTCCTCTTGGTTGTTACTAACACTTTTATAGCCACTGTTGACGTCTATTACATGTAGAGCTTCCGTATGTTCAATAATCAGGTATGCGCCACTTGGAAGATTAACGGTTTTACCGAAAGCTCCTTTCACTTGTTTCGTAACACCGGTATGGTCAAAAACAGATGCTGATCCACTGTAGAGTGAAACAATCTCAGCTTTTTCAGGTGATATCTTCTGTATGTAAGATTTTGTATCCAAATAGAGCTGCTTATCGTTAACCACAATTTTATTGAAATCGGCACTCAATAAATCCCGTACGATACTGGTGGTTTTGGTTTGTTCACTGAGAATTTTTGCAGGGGCTACTGCTCCACTTAAATTTTGTTGGATTGATTTCCATTTAGCAAAGAGGTTGTTTAGATCCTCATGCAGTTCAGCTGTATTTTTACCCTCAGCAGCAGTTCTTACTATTACACCAAAATTTTTAGGTTTAATGGCTTCAATTATTTTTTGAAGTCGTTTTCTTTCTTCACCTGAATGAATCTTTCTTGATACAGCTATTATATCGTTGAAGGGGGTAATTACGACAAACCTTCCCGGTAGTGAAATTTCACAACTAAGCCTGGGCCCTTTTGCAGCTATGGGTTCTTTTAAAATTTGGACAAGAACATTGGGTTTTTGTCCGAGTACTTCATTTATTTTCCCTGTTTTGACAATTTCAGTTTCAACTGAAAAAGTTGAAAAGTCAGGTTGTCCAGAAACTGGTGTGTTGATAGAATTTTGTGTAAATTTCAGCAAGGATTTGGCATACGGACTCAAATCTGTGTAGTGGAGAAAAGCATCCTTTTCAAACCCCACGTCAACAAATGCTGCATTTAAACCGGGGATTAGTTTTTTGACTTTTCCGAGGTATAAATCCCCTACAGCAAAACTGGCATCAATTTTTTCATTGTGTAATTCCACCAGTTTCCTGTCCTCCAGCAAAGCAATCTGAACGCCTTGTGGTGTTGAATGTATGATGAGTTCCTTATTCAATCGCAACAATATAAATTGTACACAAACAAACAATGCACCCGGATTTTTATATCCAGATGCATGGTTGCTTACCTAAAAATTCAGAGAAATAAACTAAATTATTTTCTTCCTTTCTTGTGACGATTCTTTCTCAATCTTTTCTTTCGCTTGTGAGTAGCAATTTTATGACGTTTTCTTTTTTTACCGCAAGGCATAGCCAATAAGTTTAAAAGTGAGTAAATATTATTTCAATGATTTAATCTTCTCCTCAAGGGCTTTTAGAAGTTCCGGATTTGAAACATCTTTTTTGCCCTTTTCATACCATTCTAAAGCTTGTTTTTTGTCGCCAGTTCTTTCATAAAGTTCAGCCAGTAAAAAAACAGCCTCCACATTACTGGGATCCATCTCATTTACCTTGCGGAAACGTTCTATTGCTTTATCATTCTGTCCGGATACTAAACCACCGTACCCGAGCATAAATTGTGCAAAGACATTGTTTGGATCCCTTTCTGCCACCTCTCTGATTTTGAGAATACCTTCCATGGGTGCACCTGATGCACCAAAAAAGAAAGTACTTCCAAGTCCTACGATGCTAGAATCATTTGCCTGATTCAATTTCAAGGAACGGCTGAAAAGGTCGTTAGCTAAATTTGCCATCCAGGTTCTCATGCCTGGATCATTCATACCCCGCAGTTCCTCCAAAATAGAGTGGGCCGCAAAGGTGAGGTATTTTTCAGAATTTTCCAATTTAGCCTTTTCAGAAAGGTAATAAATATACGGAATGAATAAACCAACACTGTCTCTCCAGAAATTGGAGAGTGATTGAAAATTGTCTTTTCGTTGTGTAACAAGATCTCCCCGTGTCAATGCATCCTCCAATGAAGTAAGGTAAGCCGATTGCGTTGGGGTGATTTCTTTTTTCACCTCACGCATGTAACCTTCAAAGCTGAAAGCCGGTGCTTGCCCCCCTGCAGGAGCTACCGACTGACCATGATCAGCATGATCTTCATGAGGAGGAGTAAATTTTCCAAAAATAAAAAGCGAGAATAGCAACACTGCTCCAGCACCTGCTGCCATCCATTGTTGTTTTTTCAACATGGGTAATGATTTAAAAAATAGAATTCTGTTTAAGACATTTCATCAGCACCTTCTTCGCGTATTACAGTATCAATTTCAAGTTTTTTGACCTCCTGCATGAATTCTTTTGCAGGTTTGAATGCCGGGATAAAATGTGCCGGAATCTGAACTGCCGTGTTTCTTTTGATGTTCCTGCCAATCTTGGCAGCACGTTTTTTGGTTATAAATGATCCAAAACCCCTTACATAAATGTTCTCACCTTGGGAGAGTGTTAATTTGATTTCTTTGAACATTGTTTCGAGGGTTACAAGAACATCCACTTTTGGAATATTCGTTTTTTCAGCAATCTTATTGATGAGATCCGCTTTTCTCATGGTGAGGCTTTTTTTTAGAATTCGACCTTGATTGTCTTAATTTTGTTTATAATTCCCTCAAAACGATACGTTTATAAGGTTTATATCATAAACGCAATGGTTCGGATAAAATTGCACGAAATTTCATTAATTTCCAAATAAATCAAGTGTAAGTGGTTGAAAAACAACATAAAGTGAATTTCACAAAAGCTTTGCGGGCATGGCACCTTACAAAAAATAAGAGGTCCATGCCGTGGAAGGGGATAAGTGATCCTTACAAAATTTGGCTTAGTGAAATCATTCTGCAGCAAACACGTGTGGAACAGGGATTAGCGTATTACAATAATTTTGTCAACCATTTTCCAACAATAAATGACTTGGCCAATGCTGCAGATGATCAGGTTTTTAAGTTGTGGGAAGGTCTGGGATATTACAGCCGTTGCAGAAATTTATTGGCTACTGCGCGCTTTGTCAACAATGAACTGTCTGGTAATTTTCCTACTGATTACAAAGGTCTGCTAGCACTTAAAGGAGTTGGTCCGTACACGGCTGCCGCCATTGGTTCTTTTGCATTTAACTTGCCCTTGGCCGTGCTGGATGGCAATGTATTCAGGGTGCTTGCAAGGTGTTTTGGAATTGACACGCCTATCGATTCAACAATGGGTAAAACTCAATTCAGGGAATTTGCAGCGCAACTGTTGGATAATGAAAATCCGGCCTTGCACAACCAGGCAATCATGGATCTGGGGGCACTAGTTTGTTCACCCAGTAAACCGGATTGCCTCAACTGTCCGCTACAGGGTATATGCCAGGCAAATGCTGACGGAAATTGGGATAAGTTTCCCGTTAATAATAAGAAAACTCAAGTGAAGCACCGGTTTCTTTATTACCTAATTTTAGATTATAAAGGGGAAAGAATGGTTAGGAAAAGAACGGGAAAGGATATCTGGCAGCATCTTTTTGAGTATATACTTAAAGAATCGGATGAACCAGTTGCGCCTGAAGATCTGAAAAGAATGGATTTCTGGGGTTTGTCTACATCAAATGTGCCGAGGGGTTCGGTTCAGCTTACGGATGAACTCAAGCATGCATTAACGCATCAGCGTATTCACTCCAGATTATTAATGGTTCAAGTTGAAAAAAAGCTTCAAATAGCAGGATATACCTGGAAAAAGCCTGAAGAATTAAAGCAATTGCCATTTCCAAGACTCATTAACAAGTTCCTTGAAATCCTTTAAACAGGCTTCAACTCAATTTGATTAATTTTGTTTAATGTTAATCCTTACAATAATGCTCTTTTCCTGCATCATGATGTTATTCATGAACTCCGGTGGTGAAATTGCATTTTTTTCACTGGGACATACAGATTTGAAAAGTATGCGCCAAAAACAATACCCATCATCCAACCAAATTTTAAAATTGCTGACTGATCCTTCCCTGCTGCTTTCTTCCATGCTGGTAGGGAATCTTTTTTATAGGATCATGATCATTTTGTTGTGTAATCAGTTGCTTACTCCGGCTTTATTTCCGGATTGGCCTGTTTTGACTATTTTTATTTTCAAGTTATTTTGTGATTTAGTCATTCTCTTGCTTCTCGGAGAATTTTTACCCAAGGTTTGGGCTTCTCACAATCCCATGCGTTTTGCCTTTTACGCTTCTTGGATGGTGAAATTAAATTACACACTGTTCAGACTACCCGGAAAATGGCTGACTGCACTTGCTAGAAAAGTTGAACATGCCTTGGGTTGGGAGAATGGGAAAACAGACAGGATGCACCAGATTGATGAGGTTATGTCTGTGGAAGAAGGGGAAGGCTCATCCGAAGAAGCAAAAAATATGTTGAAAGGGATTGCGGCATTTGGTGATGTGACTGTTAGGAGAGCAATGCGCAGCAGACTTGATGTTCAGGGCGTGGAAGAGTCTGTGAATTTTGAAATGTTAAAAAGAAGTGTTGGGGAACAGCAATATTCCCGTTTTCCTATTTTTAGAGGAAGCCTAGACACCATTGCAGGCATGCTTCATGCCAAGGATATCATTCCTTACCTCAACATGCCAGACGATTTTGACTGGAAAAAGCTGATAAGGCCTGCTTTTTTTATTCACGAACAGATGCTCGTGAAAGACCTGCTAAAAGAATTTCAATCCCGGCAAACACATTTTGCCATTGTTGTGGATGAATTTGGTGGCACAGATGGTATAATAACCATGGAAGACATTCTGGAAGAAATAGTGGGTGATATACGCGATGAATATGATGAAGAAGAGTCAATGAATATTCGCCTGGATGAAAACAATTTTATTTTTGAGGGAAGAATTATGATTAGCGATGCCTGTAAGCTGATGCATGTGCCCTTAAGAGTATTTGATGCTGTAAGGGGTAGTAGTGAAACCATGGCAGGACTCGTACTTGAAATTGCAGGAGAAATACCTCAGCTCAATCAGGTCTTTACTGCCCGTGAATTTACTTTTTCAATCCTGGAAGTAAATTTTAACCGCATACAGAAATTGAAAGTAACAATTGATCCCACAAAGGCTTAACATGAAGAATTCCGCTATATTCAGTTTCCTGTTTCTCATAGGCTTAACTCTCCTTATTGCCTGCAACAGTGCGTACACGCCAAGACCTAAAGGGTACTTCAGGATTGACCTCCCTGAACATTCATACCGCACATTTGACAGTGCAGGATTCCCATATAGTTTTGAATATCCTGCATATGCAGAAATCGTGAGCGCAGACAGTGTAGGGAATGACCCTTACTGGCTTAATATCGAGATTCCTTCCCTACATGGCAGGATTTATGTGAGTTATAAGCCCGTAAACGGATACTCGACCCTCAAAGTAAATACAGCTGGGGGTTACCGAGATTCACTGGTTAAAAACAGCTTTGAACGTTTGCGGGAAGAAGCGTATACCATGACCTATAAGCATACGATCAAAGCCAGTGGTATTGTTGACTCGGCTTTTGTCAATCCCTTTGGTTCCGGGGGTGTTTATTTTTATGTAGCCGGAGAAGCCGCCACTTCGAAACAATTCTACATCACAGACACAGGAAAACATTTTCTGCGGGCTGCACTTTATTTTGATGCCACTCCCAATGAAGATTCACTATCAGTGGTAAGCAGTTTCCTTGAAAAGGATATGCGTCACCTGATCAGCACCCTGAAATGGAAATGATTGGGTTATGTTCAGTTGAACTTGTTATTGACCCGCTCCATTGCAATTCTTATTTCATCGTTACACAGGTTGCCAATACTTCCTTCATGTGTGTGGTGTAGAGCTTTTGAAGTGTCAAATTCAAATTTTCCCTGGTCTATCAGGTTTCCAACCTGTGTATAAGCGTCTCTGAAAGGGATACCCTGGTTGACCAGTTCGTTTACTTTTTCAACACTGAAAAGGTACTTGTATTTTTCATCCTGCAGTATATCAGCCTTTACCTGCATGGCACTGATCATGAGCTTCATCATGCTGATACAAGCTTGTAGCTCTTCCAGAGCCGGAAACAGGATTTCCTTTGTGAGCTGCATATCCCTGTGATAACCAGATGGCAGGTTGTTGATCAACAAAGTCAGCTCATTCGGTGTAGATTGAATCCTGTTGCATTTGGCCCGGATCAGTTCAAAAACATCCGGATTTTTTTTATGGGGCATGATGCTGCTGCCTGTGGTCAGTTCGTCGGGGAAAAGGATAAATCCGAAATTTTGATTCATGTAAAGACAGCAATCCATGGCAAGCCTGCTGAGCGTGGCGGCAACAGAAGCGATGGCCATTGCTGTAAGCTTTTCTGTTTTACCCCTGCTCATCTGTGCATAAACGGCATTGTAATTCAAGTCGCTGAAGCCAAGTAGCTCAGTGGTTCTTTTTCTGTTTAATGGGAAGGATGAACCATAGCCAGCCCCACTTCCTAGCGGATTTTTATTGGCCACCTGATAGGCAGCCAATAAAAATTCCATGTCATCAACCAGACTTTCTGCATAAGCTCCCAACCACAATCCAATTGAAGAGGGCATAGCTATTTGCAGGTGTGTGTAGCCTGGAATCAGGGTTTCCTTGTGGTCATTGCTTTTGTTGATTAGGAGCTCAAACAAATCTATCACGTCCCTTTTAACTCCTAAAATAGTTGAACGTAAGAACAGCTTAACATCCAATGCAACCTGGTCATTCCTACTCCGACCTGTATGAATCATTTTTCCGCCTTCACCAATGCGTTTGGTGAGCATAAATTCTATCTGTGAATGAATATCCTCGGCTCCATCGTCAATCGAAAAATCACCCTGGATGATCTCCTGCTGGATTTTCTTGAGACCCGCTAGGGCTTTCGCAGTATTTTCAGACGACATCAGGCCCTGTTCACCTAGCATGGTGACATGGGCAATAGAGCCCTGAACATCAAAACCAGCCATTAGGAGGTCAAACTCCCTATCTCTTCCCACAGTAAAATGTTCTATCTGAGCCGCAGTGGATGTTTTTTCTTTACTCCAGAGTTTCATGATTTCAGGGATGAGAGGGTGATGTTTAGTAGCTGAATGTATTTATTGATGCCATCTTCCAGCTCCCGAAGGTAGATAAATTCATTGGCGGTATGGCTTCTTGCAGAATCACCCGGACCAATTTTTAAAGCAGGGAAGGGCATCAATGCCTTGTCGCTGGTAGTGGGTGAACCATAATGCGGCAATCCCATGGCATGTCCTGCCTTTACGAGTGGATGTTCTAACGGTATAATTGAGGATTTTAACCTGAAGCTTCTGTTTGTAAGCTCACTTCGCAAGCTACTCCTGAATATATCCATTATCTGGTCAAAACTGTATAATTCATTGACCCTGACATCTATAACAAATCTGCAGTGCCCTGGAATAACATTATGCGCCTTATTATCTGTTTCAATAACAGTAACCTTAGCAGTTGTTTTACCAATGAGTGATGAGACCTTGTCAAATTGTGTTTTATGGATAGTAATAATATCTTGAAGTGCAATACTAATTGCATTTTCACCCTCCTCCCTTGCTGCATGACCTGCCTTCCCGATTGCTATTCCATCAATCACCAATAAGCCTCTTTCCGCTACAGCCATTTCCATTTTAGTTGGCTCTCCAACCAGCGCACCCATGATGGCTGAACCCTGGAGTTTGCTTAGAAATACACTGTCTTGCAAAAGGAGTTCAATCCCGTTTTTCCCAGAAATCTCCTCTTCTGCGGTTGCAGCCAGGATGAAATTGACTGGGAGGTCTGTTTTGGGATAAAAGTGGATGAATGATTCTATGAGGGCAACAAGTGGTCCACCGGCATCATTGCTGCCGAGTCCAATGAGTTTATCGTCAACAAACGTTGGCGTGAAAGGATCAGTGATATATCCATTGACAGGTTTCACTGTGTCATGATGGGAATTGAGTAAGACACTGGGTAATGCTGGATCGAAATGCTTGTTTAATGCGTAAACGTTATTCATTAGCCTGTATGGACTGATGCCAGCATTTTCAAAGTGTTTTTCAATTATTGTAGCAGTAGCCGCTTCTTCACGGCTAAACGATGGCGTGGCAATGAGATTTTGAAGCAATCCCAACGCACGTTGTAATGAAGATTTTTCTGTTGACATGAGTTATGTTTTTTCTATGTCAGCATATGGCAGTTCCGTTCTTTCCTGTTATCAATGATTGTAGATCCGTAGCGTCTCCGATTATCACCTTGTTTACACCCGCCTGAACGGCGGCAAGGGCATTCTCCAGTTTGGGGATCATGCCTGCAAAAATGGCATTTTCTGCTTTTAATGCCTCAAATTTCTCCCTTGTGATGACGGGTATTGCGCTTTGTTCATCGTTCACATCGAGCAATACCCCCTGTTTTTCAAAGGAGTAAATCAAAGTGGTATGATAATGTACGGCAAGGGCTTTGGCCAGCTCCTGCGCTATGGTATCTGCATTGGTATTGAGCAATTGTCCCAAGGCATCCTGTGTGATGGGCGCCATCACTACACTCAGTTCCTGGTCAAGCAACGAGCTCAGCATTTTGGTATGCACTTGGTCTACATCTCCTACAAAACCATAGTCTATGGTGGCATGAACCCTTTTGTGGGCGAGGATGCATTGTGCATCCGCACCGGAGAGTCCGATCGCGGGTGATTGCTTTGCATTCAATGCAGCAACAATTTGTTTGTTGATCAGCCCGGCATAGACCATGGTTACGATGTTGAGTGTAGCGGCATCAGTGATCCTTCGGCCATCCACCATTTGCTGGGGGATGTTGAGGTCGGCAGCCAGCCGGGTTGCCAGCTTGCCACCACCATGCACCAGGATTTTTCTGCCTTTGATCTGGGCAAAAGTGGAAAGAAAAGTATCCAGCCTCGCAGCATCGTCTAAGATGTTGCCGCCGACTTTAATGATATAGAGGTTTTCGTTCATTTGTTCTGAAGCATACTTGAAAGAACTGCCTGTGCGGCCCATACCCGGTTGGAGGCCTCCTGTGTGATCAGGCTGTTTGGGCCGTCGAGTATTTCGTCTGACAGTTCAATATTTCTTCTTACAGGCAAACAGTGCATCACGCTTGCGTTACAGGTGTGCCTGATTTTTTCGTTTGTTAACATCCATTCACCCCCAACGGGTGGCAGGGTACCATACGGGTGGTAGGCACTCCAGTTTTTTATATAGATGAAGTCTGCATCTTCAAGAGCCTTCTCCTGATCATATGTTATTTGTGCACCTGCAGTAAATTGTGTATCCAGCTCATAACCCTCGGGGTGGGTGATAACAAAATCCGCCTGCCCCCATGCATTAACCCATTGGGCAAAACTGTTGGCAACACATTGGGGGAGGGCTTTCACATGCGGGGCCCATGTCAGAACAATTTTGGGCTTTCTTTGGGAAAGTGCAGGATGGTTTTGTATAGAAGCCTGCCAGCTTTCGCTTATGGTAATCAGGTCTGTGAGGCTTTGGAGTGGGTGCAAGGTAGCACTTTCGAGGCTGAGTACAGGAATCACAGCGTATCGGATAAATTGCTTGATAATTTGTTCACTATAATCCGCTTCGCGGTCTTTTAATCCGGGAAACGTTCGGATGGCGAGGATATCAAAGTAGTTTCCCATGATGGGGGCAGCATCTTTCACATGTTCCACAGTTGTACCGTTCATGATGACGCCATCTTCAAATTCAAGGGCCCAGCCCTCACTTCCCACATTGAAAATAACCGTTTCCATACCTAGTTGTTGAGCTGCTATCTGGGTGCTCAGCCTTGTGCGCATGCTTGGGTTGAGGAAAAGACATCCCAAACGCTTGTGTTTACCAAGTGTTTCGTCTTTCCAGGGATTTGCTTTGTAGGCAAGTGCCTGGTTGATGAGTGCGGGTATATCGGTAACGTCTTGAACAGAAATGAATTGTTTCATGTGCTAAGCTTGGTAGTTGGCAATCGCTGCTTTAAGGGAGGCAATGAAAGTTGTAGCATCTTCCATGGTTAGGGCCAGTGAAGGCAGTAAACGTATTACATTGGGTTTTGCTTCTCCTGTGAATATTTTAAAGTCATGCAACAAGTTTTTTTTGAGGCTTTTATGGCTTTCAGGTACATCAAAACCTATCATCAGTCCGCGCCCGCGAACACCGCTGATTTCCGGAATAGCTTGCAACTCCGACATCAGAAATTGACCGGTTGATGCGGCATTTTCCATCAATCTATCTTTCTCGATAACTTCCAGTACTGCAAGTGCAGCCGCACAGGCCAGGTGATTACCTCCGAACGTTGTGCCAAGCATGAAATGTCTGGCAGGTATTTTCGGACTGACAATTATCCCACCTATGGGAAATCCATTACCCATTCCTTTGGCCATGGTGTAAATATCGGCATCAACACCAGCGAAATCATGGCTGAAGAATTGCCCGGAACGGCCATACCCGCATTGAACACTGTCTGCTATGTAAACGGCACCGAAGTGGTCGCATTGCTTTCGGATTGCCTGCAGGAAAGCATTGTCTGCGACATTGATTCCGCCAACGCCCTGAATGCCTTCAATGATGACGGCTCCAACCTCATTGCCATGTTTACTGAAATGGGTTATAAGCGCTTCCGTATCGTTGAAAGGCAGGAAGTCGATATTGTCTGTCTGGTTTACAGGGGCTACAATACTGGGATTGTCTGTTGCCGCCACAGCCAGGGATGTCCTACCATGGAAACCCTTTTTAAAAGCGATAATTTTTTTTCTACCTGTGTGAAAGGATGCCAGTTTGAGTGCATTTTCATTGGCTTCCGCACCGGAGTTACAGAGGAAAAGGGCATAGTCTTGTTTATTAGAAACCTGGCCCAGTTTTTCAGCCAGTTGCTCCTGCAGGGGAATTTTGATAGAGTTAGAGTAGAATGCAATCTTGTTCAATTGTTCAGTTATCCTGTTCACCCAATGGGGTTGGGTATGACCAATGCTGATGACGGCATGCCCGCCATAAAGGTCGAGGTATTCAGTTTCCTTATCATCCCAGACGCGGCTTCCGGCCGCCCTGGTAATGGTGATATTGTTGAGTGGGTAAACGTCGAATAGTTTCATGATGCTGTATAAAGGTTGTTGGCGATGTTGGAAGAGAGTTTGATCCCTTTAATCATAGCAGAACTGAGCCCCTGGTGTTCCATTTCATTGAGACCGGCTATGGTGCATCCTTTGGGAGATGTTACCTTATCAATTTCCTGCTCTGGGTGGCTTTTGTTGATGGTCAGTAGCTTGGCTGCCCCCAGTGCGGTTTGGGCTGCGATTTTCACCGCATCGCTGGCATGGAATCCGATTTCTACACCGCCCTGGGATGCTGCCCTGATGGTTCGTAGGAAGAATGCGATTCCGCATGCACAGAGTGCTGTTGCGGCACTCATCATATTTTCTTCAATAATGATGCTCTGTCCCATGGTATTGAAAAGTGACTGCACCATGTTCAGGTCTTCACCAGTGGCATTGGCCGACGAGAGGCAAGTCATACTTTCACGCACTTTCATGGCGGTATTGGGCATGGCCCTGATGATACGGCATTGTTCACCCAATATTTCTTTGAATACATCGGTATGCGCTCCTGTTACCACAGATACAACCAGTTGTTTGTCTATGTCAATGCTCTCCTTGATTTCTGCCAGAAGCTCGTTCAGTTGTTGTGGCAAAACACATATAAAAATGGTATCAGCCTCAACAATGGCATCGGCATTGGATATATTGGTCTGGAACCCCTTGGATGCCAATGCAGCCAATGTTTGGGCATTTCTTTTGGTCAGCGTAATATCCTGCAGTTTACAGGTACCACTTTCCACAAGACCTTCTGCCAGCGCCATACCAATATTTCCTGCTCCTAAGATGGTTGCTTTCATATTCCTGATTTA
>Ga0079300_10000098_pt1 | contig 25664 bp, 20 predicted proteins | sample Wag4_2014_7_11_FD_74799 | JGI IMG/M metagenome (GOLD analysis project Ga0079300, IMG submission 74799) | Fresh water microbial communities from Ohio, USA - Utica-2 Time Series HT 2014_7_11 | ecosystem: Environmental > Aquatic > Freshwater > Water tank | place: USA: Ohio | collected 2014-07-11
GTCCTACAGGAAAACCTGTTGTCGCACATACCTGTTTTCCAAAGAAATACCCTATCGCACTGAAATGAATCATTTCTTCCGGACTGCAAACAACCCATTTTGCTGTTACATCGTCTTGTAATGTTGCAGAAGTTGATTTGGGAACATAAAAAAAACGGATTTTATTATTGGTGGCCTGAGGCGCCTCTTCCTTTGATTGTGGCAGGCCCTGATCGCCACCCCACTCCATGTTGCTTTGTCCTCCACATAACCAAACCTCTCCTATTAACACATCCTCAAGTATAATTTCATTGCTGCCTTTGATTCTGATGCTGTAAGGTCCGCCTGCAGCAGGTGTTTTGATGTCAGTCATCCACCGTGCCCCTCGGGATGCAGTCACTTTGTATGTGAGTGTATCCCAGCTAACCGAAATGGTGATTTTTTCTGCAGGAGCAGACCATCCCCAAAGTTTAACACTGGTTTTTTGCTGTAGTACCATGTGTGATCCAATGATTGAAGGCAAGCGCACTGCTGCTGAACTCAGAAAAGACGTGAAAAGAAGTAAGGCTGCTATTACGATTTTTTTCATGTGACAAATATTTTACAACATGAAAATAAGGAATTTATCAGGAGAGAATATCCTTCTTTCTGAATACCCAGATGGAGGCTGCCAGAAATGCAATTATATGAATCACTAAAATGCCTGCAGATATCATTACAGCCTTCAGGTTTTCTATAGAACCAATTATTTGTTCATTGTTCTCATTAACAGTAACATCAAAAAAGCCTTTCCAACCCAGCATATGACTGGTAAAAAGAAATGGCTTTAGGTTACTGAAAATCGGCAAATCAAGTGTATTCAAGATGGTGAAAACGATGATGATACTCATTGTGGCCATGATTGGACCAATTGAATTCTCAGCAAAAATACTCAAGAAAAAGCTCATTGCAGCTACCGTAATCATGGCGAGACAAGCAAAAAGAAATGCGGCCACATATCTCCACAATACATCTGATGATATTATCTGCGTTGCCTGGTCACTTTTGAGTATCAACATATCATCCACCCCAAAAACAAGCATGGAAATCCCAAGCGCCCAGATGGCCATCCATAACAAGAGTGTAATAGTATAAATTGAAGTGGCAGTAAATTTAGCCAAAATCAGGTTAGCGCGACTCAATGGCTTTGTGAGGATTACCCTCAACGTTCCCTGAGCTGCCTCTCCTGAAATCATGTCTCCGGCTACCAATGCTATCAGCAATGGTACGTGAACCAGCAACAACTGCAGTATAATGTATGCCATAAGATAACCATTCATCAGGTTACCTTCAATGTCAAATGAATCACTGAAAGATTGGAGTCCGAACTGCATGTAGCTGTCACCGTCAGCATAAAATCCAAGCTGAATGAGTCCAACAATAGCTGAAACAGCACCGAAAGCTATATAAGTTCTTGGTTTTCTGAAAATTTTAAATAACTCTATATAAACAATACTGCTAAACTTCATTGCCGGATGTTATGGAAAGAAAATAAGCTTCCAGGGAGTTCATGGAACGCAGACCGGAAACCCCAATCTCACGGTCTACCAAGTATTTTGTAAGCACAGGTACATCTGCCGAGGCAATTTCAATCACTATTTTCTGGAATGGCGAGGGCTTTATACCTGCTGACCAAGCAGACTCTTGCAGGAGGCCAACCGCCTTGTCATTATCAGATGTGATCACCTCTAGCGTAACCTGATTGGGGTTTAGCAAATCGTTAACACGACCTTCAACAACTTTCCTGCCTTTGTGGATAATCAGCATACTGTCTGCCACTTGTTCTATTTCAGACAAAAGATGGGATGACACAATAACTGTTTTTTTTCTTTCTTTACTAAGCAGGTGGATAAGGTTTCTGATATCAGCTATACCTTGAGGATCCAAACCATTTGTCGGCTCATCTAGGATGATTAGAGATGGATCATGAACCAATGCCACAGCAATACCAAGACGTTGCTTCATTCCCTGTGAATACACCCTAACCGGATCGCTTGACCGGCCAGATAATCCAACAAGTTCAAGACAATCGTTAACTGCCTGGCGACTGATGTTTTTCCCACTCATTCTTGCGAATAAAGAGAGATTTTCATAACCGGAGAGATATTTATAGAGGTCAGGTTTTTCAACAACAGCTCCAACATTACTAAGAATCTCACGCCTACAATTCGACATCGTTTTCCCGAATATTTCTATTGATCCGCCCGAAGGTTTTATCAAAGAAAGTACCATTCTAATTGTTGTAGATTTGCCTGCACCATTCTGCCCAAGAAAACCATAAACCTCACCCTCCTGTACAGAAAAAGTGAGGTCATCAACAGCTTTAAACTGTCCGAATGTTTTTGAAAGATTTTGAACGTTAACGAGCAAACTTGTTTTTTTAAAAAGTGAATCCTATTTAAAACATTATCCCGCTAAAATAGTTGGCATTGATAAAAATAAAAAAGTCCGGGCAAGTAACCCGGACCATTTTATAAATCTTTACCAATACGAAAATCGTATGAGTTACTTACTTTTTATATTGTTCCATTAGGCTTGAAGCCAAATCAACCATGGCTTTAATTCCATCTTCAGGAAGGTTACCCTTCTTAAACTCAAGCAAAACCTCAGGTAACTTGTTTTCCATTTCCATCAGGAAATGTTCTTCAAATTCCTTTACTGACTTAACTGGAACATCTTTCAGAAGCCCTTGAGTACCCAGATAAATAATGGCAACCTGCTTCTCAACTGATGCCGGTTGGTACTGGCCCTGTTTAAGGATTTCAACGTTACGTGCGCCCTTATCAATTACAGACTTGGTAGCAGCATCGAGGTCACCACCAAACTTGGAGAATGCTTCCAGCTCACGGTACAAAGCCTGATCCAACTTAAGTGTTCCGGAAACTTTTTTCATTGACTTGATCTGGGCATTACCACCAACACGACTAACCGAGATACCTACGTTAATAGCAGGACGAATACCTGCATTGAAAAGGTTTGACTCAAGAAATATCTGTCCGTCTGTAATGGAAATTACATTCGTAGGGATATACGCCGATACGTCACCAGCTTGGGTTTCAATGATTGGCAAAGCAGTAAGTGAACCACCACCTTTTACCAGGTGCTTAATAGACTCAGGAAGGTCGTTCATTTTGGCAGCAACTTCATCCTTGGCAATTACTTTAGCTGCACGCTCAAGCAAACGGCTATGGAGATAGAACACGTCACCTGGATAAGCCTCACGACCAGGAGGGCGACGTAAAAGCAATGATACCTCACGGTATGCTACTGCCTGCTTGGAAAGATCATCATAGATAATCAATGCGGCATTACCAGTATCACGCAGGAATTCACCAATTGCAGCTCCTGCAAATGGTGCATAGAACTGAAGTGGAGCTGGATCAGCAGCAGGGGCTGCTACAATGATGGTATAGTCCATCGCTCCATTGTCTTCCAGCGTTTTCATCACACCGGCGATGGTAGAAGCCTTTTGTCCAATGGCTACATATATACAATATACGGGCTTTCCAGCTTTGAAAAATTCCTTCTGATTAATAATGGTATCGATGGCAATCGCAGTTTTACCAGTCTGACGGTCACCGATAATCAATTCACGTTGTCCACGTCCGATTGGAATCATGGCGTCGATAGCTTTGAGCCCTGTTTGTAGCGGTTCTTTAACTGGCTCACGGAAGATAACGCCAGGGGCTTTACGCTCTAAGGGCATTTCATATAGGTCGCCTGAAATTGGGCCTTTACCATCAATGGCTTCGCCTAGCGTGTTGATAACACGACCAACCAGACCCATACCAGCTTTGATGGATGCGATCATTCCCGTACGCTTCACCTTAGAACCTTCTTTGATTCCTGCACCTTCACCCATTAATACCACACCTACATTATCTTCTTCAAGATTGAGTGCAATGGCTTTTACCCCATTCTCAAATTCTACCAGTTCACCTGATTTAACGTTATTTAATCCATATATACGGGCAATACCATCACCCACCTGGAGTACTGAGCCCACTTCCTCCAGTTCAGCTGAAGTGTTGAAATTGCTAAGCTGCTGACGGAGTATCGCTGAGATCTCATCGGGCTTAATGTCTATCATAATTGCTTATTTTATGCGTGAACGTATTATTTTAAATTTCGCTTACGTACATATTCTTGATGAACTGACGTTTTATGAATTGCAAATCATGCCTGATGCTGGCATCAAAAAGCTGATCATCCACCTGCACCACGAGTCCGCCCAAGATTGCAGGATCAACTTTATCCTTCAATTCAATGGTTTTATCTTGCATCATTTTATTTTTCGACAAGAGTAAGGCAATTTCTGACTTGATTTCATCAGAAATCGGCACAGCTGTAGTCAGCTCTACCACTTTAATTCCTTTATGTTCCCTGTACAATGATGCATATGATTCAATCATCTCTGCAATAGCCAAAGACCTTCCTTTGGAAAAAATCAATCTGAAGAAAGCTGTGGTAACTGCCTGAACACTTCTTGCAAAAACTGCCTCAAAGATGGCAATCTTCTTATCGCCTCGGATGATGGGTGAAGCCAGCAATACCTTGAGTTCAGGATGGTCAACACCGGATATCAAAGCAAGGTCATCACGAACTTCTTCCAGTTTTCCCGTTTCCAGAGCCAGGTCGAAAAGCGCCTTTGCGTATCTGGATGCAACTTTTGTTTGACGCATGTTTTTTAGTTTCCGAACTGATTTAATTCACCAGCCATTTGCTGAATATATTTCTCTTGCTCAACTTTGTTATCAAGCTGTTTTCTAATAACCTTTTCAGCCACTTCAATCACCATGTTACCAATTTGGTTTTTCACATCGGTAAGTGCTGCCATTTTTTGCGTTTGGATAGCTGTTTGAGCGTCTGCAATTATCTTAGCGGCTTCAGCTTTTGCCTGGTCCTTTGCTTCGCTTATCAGCTTATCCTTTGTTTCTTTGGCTTCTTTCAACATTTGAGCACGTTCTTCACGTGCCTGGGCCATGAGGGATTCATTCTCATTTTTCAGTTGTGCCATTTCAGCCTTAACCTGTTGCGCAGATGCAAGTGCATCATTAATGCCTTTTTCCCTTTCCGTTAGTGAGGAAATGATGATTCCCCATGCAAACTTTTTAAGAATGAAAAAGACAATCAGAAAAGCCAGGAGGGTCCACGCCAAAAGTCCAATACCCGGTAATAAGAGATCCATGTTATATATTTTAGATACAATTTTTCAAGTTACTGCATCCTCCGCCCTGTGCTTTGGATGCAGTATGTTTTTGTGCGCCGTTATTGATTACTTCAATACAGCAAGCAGACCTGCGATAACCGCAAAGAGAGCAACCCCCTCAACGAAAGCGGCAGTCAGGATCATGTTCGCACGAATGTCGTTGGCAGCCTCTGGTTGGCGTGCAATTGATTCAACTGCACCTTTACCGATCTGTCCGATACCGATACCGGCACCGATTGCAGCGAGACCTGCACCGATAGCACCACCAAGGTGGGAAACGCTAACGTCGAGCAGAATGTTCATCAGACTCATGATACTTGGTTTAATTATGAATAAAAAATTTAGTGATGGTCATCATGACTTCCTTCAAAAGCCTGACCGATAAACACGGCCGTAAGGTTTGTGAATATAAACGCCTGTATAAATGCCACCATTATTTCAATCATGTAAATAAATACTGCAAATGCCACCGAAAGCGGTGAGAACCCCCATCCTGCAACAGCACTCATGGACCCGAAAATGAAGATCAATGTAATGAAGCTGAGGATAATGATATGACCAGCTACCATATTTGCGAAGAGACGCACAATAAGGGCAAATGGTTTTGTGAAAACACCAAGCAACTCAACCGGGAGCATGATAAATATCCTAACGGGAGTGGGAACCCCAGGAAACCAAAAGATATGTCCCCAGAAATGCTTATTGGTGCTAAAAAGGATTACGAAAAACGAAATAACCCCCAAAACGATTGTAAAAGCAATATTTCCTGTTACATTGGCCGAGCCTGGCAATAATCCGAATATGTTATTAATCAGGATGAAGAAGAAAACAGTGAGCAGGTAAGGCAGGTATTTACCGTATTTTTTACCCAGATTGGGCTTAGCAACCTCGTCTCTCACAAAGGTAATGACCGGCTCGATGGCATTCTGCCATCCCTTTGGAGCTGATGTAACACCTTGGCCCTTTTTATATTTGTTGGCAATACCAACCATTAATACAACCAGAATAGTGAGTGCCAAAAGCATTTGAACCACGTTTTTGGTCATGGAAAGATCATAAAAAACCTCATTTTCGGTTTCACTATGTATTTTACCATGCTCAAGTTTGTACCCTTTGTATGCTGCATGACCGTGTTCAAACTTAGCGGATGAGAACGTGGTCAGCTTACCTTTTGTTTGGGAATAAATGATTACCGGCAGAGGAATAGTAGCATGAAACTCAGTGCCATCATTCTTTTTAAGGGTAAAAAAATGAAAATCATGTGCATCCTGAATGTGCTCCATGATCACCTTGGCAGGGTCAAGTTTTTCACCAGCATGGTCTTCATTGGCCATAGCAGGAAACGAAGAGAAAGCCAATAAAAGGCTCAAAGAAGCCACCAGTAAGGATTTCAGCCTAATTTCACCCATAACAGTCTCGAAATTTTGCGCAAAGATAGTACCGAACGGAGTAATAACCTTAAACTGTGCAAAAAAATAAGCCTTTCTTATCCCAGTTGCAACTCCTTTAACCTGGCATAATACCCTCCAGTTTGCATAAGCTGGCCATGAGTTCCCTCTTCCACAACCCTTCCCTTATCCAACACAAGGATTCTGGTAGCCATTTGAACAGTTGAAAGCCTGTGTGCAATAACAATAGCGGTTCTCCCCTTGGTAAGTACCCCAATGGCATGTTGAATAAGCTGCTCAGTATGTATATCTACTGAAGAAGTGGCTTCGTCCAGGATTAAAATGGCAGGTTTGAATAACATGGCTCTGATAAAAGACAGCAACTGCCTTTGACCAAGTGAAAGTGTTGTACCCCTTTCCATGACTTGGTAATTATAATCCCCCGGCAGTTGCATGATAAAGTCATGAATACCAATCATTTTAGCAGTACTTTCCACTTCGGCCCTACTGATAGCAGGATTTCTGAGTGTTATATTGTCGAGGATTGATCCTGAGAAAAGAAAAACATCCTGTAAAACCACCGCAATGCCTTTTCTCAAGCTGGCAAGCGTATATGCTTCCAAAGGCTTGTCGTCTATTAAAATACTGCCCGACTGATGCTGATACAGCCTGCTGATCAGGCTAATTATTGTCGATTTACCACTCCCTGTACTTCCTACAATGGCCATTGTTTCTCCCGGTTTTACTTCAAAACTGATATCATGCAGAACCTGGCTATCATTGTTATAACTAAAATTAACGTGTTGAAATTTGATTTTACCCTGAATAGGCATATCTATAGCCCCATGTGAATCGATTACCCTATCTGGGTTATCAATAACCTTCAGAACCCTTTCACCTGCAACCATTCCCATCTGAAGCACATTAAACTTATCAGCAATAACCCTAAGTGGCCTGAATAATAAATTCAGCAGAAGCATAAAGGAAACTATATGTCCGGCTACATAAACTGCGCTGTCTGTGTTAAGGCTGGATGCATTTCGGGATGCAAACCAAACCAGAATTCCCATAGCAAACGCCAGAACAACTTCAACAACTGGAAAAAAAACAGAATAAGCAAAAATTGCACGGATGTTGGCATCTCTGTGCTTTCTATTGATGGATTCAAAGCGTTCCTTCTCCCTAGATTCTGCCGTAAATGCCTGAATGATCAACATGCCTGAAATATGTTCCTGCACAAATGCATTCAGGGATGCAACTGCATTACGGACCTGCGTGAAAGACTTGTTTACACTCTCCTTGAAAAAATAGGTTGCAATAATCATGAGCGGAAAGGGAATCAGACAAACCAACGTTAGCTGCCAGTCTGTATAAAACATGGCTCCCAGAATAGCTACTATAGAGAGAAAGTCTGCGAGAATAGGCACCAGTCCTTCTGCAAAAATGTCATTTATAGACTCAATATCATTTATAGTTCTGGTTGTGAGCGTACCAATTGGCGTTTGATCAAATTGCCGCAAATTTAGATTGAGTATTTTCTGATAGACTGCCACCCGCATATCCTTCACTACACTATGCCCCATCCAGGAAGTGAGGTAAGAAAAATAAAAACGAAGCGCTGCCTCAACTACAAGAATAATTAGTTGTATCAGTGTTACCATGATCAGAAAGTCAAGAACAGGCTGATAATCAGACTGACCTGCTTCATTAACCTTGGCAAGGGTTTTATTGATTATAAGTGGGCGTAGTGGTGTAAGTATTGCAAGGGTCAGGGTAAGTACCACCGATATCCGAAACTTTCCGGCATATGGTTTTGCGAAAGAAAATATGCGCAGCAGTAAGCTGAAATCAAATATTTTTTTATCCTTCTTACCATTATCCTCACTCATAATTTCATATTGCTTTGCTGCTTTTCCCAGTTGCGAAATGCTTTAATGAATAGTGCCCCAAGATTCTGATGCGGTGGTATGTAATTATCGAGCCGCTCTCGTGCATAGCTGTCACGCAATTGGGCCGAGAGTTGTTTCCACACCTTTATCCAATTCACGCCACTACCTGTTCTCAGAGACTCATTGACTATTCGCAAAACAGGTTCATTAACCAATCTGGTACCAACCTCTTTGGATGAAACTATATGTGCATCCGGACAAACAGCCAACACTGCATCAAGATTCTGATAACTTCCGCAAGAACCCAATATGACAATCTTGGCTGATTCAGGTAACTGCTCAAGCGTGTATTTCAAGTGATAGCTATGACCCCTGTGAACAATAATAGAAGGGTGTAAATTACTGTCAGCCAGGTTTTGCGATAACCTCAGCTGGGCCCTGGCATCTAAATCATCACCTCCAGAGTTGTCATGGGGTATGTTGGCATAAATTCTTACTGGTTTTCCTGTTTTAGCAATTATCTCCACCCAATCCTCCCGCAGAACCTGTTGCCACTCTTTTTTTCCGCGGAATAAACCCAGAAAATTATTGAATGATTCTATTCCATCTTTATCGCCGTAAAAAAAAAGCTGCTCAACAACCATGCCTGCTGAATCAGACAGTTGGGCATTTGTAAGTCCGTAAACAGGTGGAATACTATATTTTGACATCAGCGATCTGGCACTATCGGCATTTGACCGGAATATGGCTTTCAAAATATCGTAAATAGCAACACCCCGGTGATTTTTTTTATGTGTTTGCAATTCCAATTGCAAGGAAATTTCCTGACTAATTCGTTTGGTAACTTCACTGTTTTCAATACTTGCATAAGAATCTGCAACATCAACTGCATTTTCTAAACTCAGTCCCTGTTCCAGACCCTGGACAAAAGACCTCATAAGAGAATTGGCATTCATGTCTGGCATTGAAGCAAGAAAATGATCCAGCTTATTATAACCGGCAGCCATGCGGATAAACTTTCTGAACCGGTCGTACTGAACACTTTGCAGCAGGCTGTCACCTGAATCACCTCCCAACTTCGACATCAACTTCAGGTAAACTCCAGTATAGCTTGACGTGTAGAGTATGTCTTCTCCATTGACAATGATGTAATACAATTCAGTCATTGACAACGGCTCAAGAACCTTAAATCTTTCTGCAGGAGGCTCATCATGAAGGGCGTTGATTTCATTGATATAAAACTCCTCTGCTTTTTTCCTGATAAGGAAGTTGACCTCTCTGAGCGACGTTTCATCAATACCTGAACCTTTTTGAAGGTAGTGCTGTAGCGTAGAAACAAGCAGACTAAAATATCTGTTGTTGTACAGGATTTGATGTTTGATACTATCAATTGTCAATTCACCACGCAAAATGGATGGCAGGAATGGATAAATTAACCTGGCCTTAGGCTCTAATGCTATACGGGCAACAGCGCTTACAAGGGGATGGTCGATCTGCTGTATCTTTTTTCCAACTTCAGTACCAGTAGCAGATGCATAGTTGTAGAAACTTGCTGGAAAGTCAATAGCAGCCCGGATAAGTAACGTATCTGCAAAAGGCTGATCCAGGTATGGCTGAATTGTAGACAATATCTTTTGTGGATTATCTTCAATAAACTGTCGGTATATCGCAATCCTGATTTTCCCCAGGTCAATGTTATCGAAGAAAACCGTCTGTTCATTGAAAATCAATTCGTTTACTTGATAGGAAAAATCCTGTACAGGTACCAACAATGACTTTCCGGCAAAGTCTAGATTCATGTACTCAATAAAAGCTTCAAGAGACTCAGCCATTGATTGAAATGTAATCTGATTGGTTTGAAGGGCATCAAGCAACTGCCACAAAAGCTTGTTGAGGCCTGTCAAATATTTTACCTTGATCCTATGATCGAAATCAGCATAACTTTCAATAGCAGATTGCAAACTATCAGACCGCCTCAGTAAAGAATCTCTTATTAGGATTTGATTTGCAAGTTTAGCGTTCTCCTTCAACTCATCAGCCAGTGTCATGGAAGTTGTTTCAAGTTTATCTTGAATGGCATCTATCTCTTCGTGAAGTTTAATACGCCTGATGTCAACCACATGCTCCATGCCATCCGAATTTGTCTGGGCATGGCTGCAAAAAAAAACCAAAAGGAACAAACCTGTAACAAGGCTTTTTGACATAATACAAAATTAACGCTTAACAATTTAATAATCCACCCTGGCTCACATTAAGAAATTAATAAGAGTAATTTTGCCAAAAGCCAGTTTCCATGTCTACGCCGGCCAAAAAAATCCTAATAGCAGATGATGAACCAGATATTCTGGAAATTATCAGTTACAACCTCACCATGCACGGATATGAGGTAGAAACGGCCAAAGATGGAGATCAAGCCATACAAAAAGCCCGCCAATTTAATCCAGACCTCATAATCCTGGATATTATGATGCCAAAGAAAAATGGCATTGAAGTCTGCAAGATTCTCCGATCTCAACCTGAATATCAGCAGACTCTGATCGTTTTTCTAACAGCCCTCAATGATGAATTTTCCCATGTTAAAGGGCTCGAATATGGAGCAGATGACTTTATCAGCAAACCCATTTCTCCAAAAATCATGGTTTCAAAAGTTAACGCCTTTTTCCGCCGACTTAACAAACCCGAGGAGGTGAAAAGTATGGAAATCGGCGATCTGAGGATTGAACCTGAAGAATACATGGTTTACCTCAAAAATGAACCTATAAGCCTGGCTAAAAAAGAATTTGAATTGTTGCAATATTTGGCTTCAAGGCCAGGAAGGGTTTTTCTAAGAGGAGAAATTCTCAATCAAATTTGGGGAAGCGAGGTGATTGTTGGAGACAGAACAATTGATGTACACATCAGGAAAATACGCCAAAAACTTGGACTTGACTGCATTACAACAGTCAAAGGGGTTGGTTATAAGTTCGAGATTTAGCTTACTAAAGTGGGATTCATTAATTTGCAACCATGTTTGAATCCAGTCATACTTCCCCACTTTCCATTGCTACAATCACATCACTGATATCAGGTATTTTATTGGTTTTCTTTAGTTTTGCTGTGGGGATATCATGGGAACTGACACTTTTGGGTGGGAGTACACTGCTATTGATTGTTTTTTTTTCAGTTAAATACTTAGTTGAAAAATTCATTTACAGCAAAATCAAACTTATTTACAAGTTTATCCACCAAACAAAAGTTTCAAAAAGAGAGGAGTTTTTTCTGAAAAACGTACTGCCACAGCAAAGTATAAAAGAAGTGGGTGAAGAAGTGTTGCAATGGGCAGATCAGCGTAAAAACGAAATGGAAATTCTTGAAAGAAATGAGGCCTTCAGAAAAGAATTTCTTCAAAACCTTTCACACGAATTCAAAACACCCGCTTTCGCCATCCAGGGTTACCTTGAAACACTGATTGCTGGTGCATCAGAACAACCCGATATCAGAAAAAGATTTCTGGAAAATGCATTCAAAAATACAGAGCGACTAATAAACCTGATTTCAGACCTGGACGAGATAACCAAACTTGAAAGTGGTAAACAAGTATTACACTACCAGAATTTCATTATTCAAGATCTAATTTTTGATGTATTTGAATCACTGCAGCTAAAAATTGAAAATAAATACATCAAATGCAATATAAAAAAAGGGTGTGAACAACCGATTTCGGTTTATGCAGATAAAGAAAAAATAAGACAGGTTCTGATTAACCTTGTTGAAAATGCCATTAAATACGGCAATAAAGAAGGCAAAATAGAAGCAGGTATTTACAGAACAGATGGCAATGTTCTCATAGAAATTTCTGATGATGGCATTGGTATTGCTGAAGAACATCTTTCCAGAATTTTTGAAAGATTTTTTCGGACAGACTATGGTCGAAGCAGGAATATTGGAGGATCTGGACTGGGCTTAGCTATTTGTAAACATATTGTTGAGGCACACGGTCAATTTATCCAAGTAAGGAGTAAACCCGGCATAGGAACTACATTTGGGTTCACACTCAATAAAAATAAGGAATAAAAGAACCCTGTCATGAATAGCAGAAAGTTACAATCAAATCAAATGAGAATTCTTAAAAAAGCAAATAGGATTGTAAAGATTTACTAATAGTTATACGTAAATAGCTACTGTAACAGAAAGTTTAAAAAAAAATCACCAGAATTAAACAAGAATCAGGGCTTAGACAAGTCTTTCAAACAATAATTAAAGTTTCCTTAATAAATTCTTTAAAGACAGTTGACTTTGGGGTTGTTGCTTTACACAAATCTTTCCCATGCTTAAAAGAAAGCCTGAAGTTGTAATCATCAGTGACATACACCTCGGAACCTATGGATGTCATGCTACTGAATTGGTAAGTTACCTACGCAGCATTGAGCCTAAACTACTCATTCTTAATGGTGATATTATAGACATCTGGCAATTCAGAAAAAGTTATTTCCCAGCATCGCACATGCAGGTAATCAAAGAAATATTCAGCATGATGTCTAAAGGAACTAAAACCATATACATTACGGGAAACCATGATGAAACACTGAGAAGGTACAGCGGACTGGAAATGGGGAATCTTCAGCTGGTTGATAAACTAGTGATTGACATCAATGGTGAAAAGACCTGGATATTTCATGGAGATGTTTTTGACTCAACAACCAAAGGTTCAGCGAAACTCATTGCCAAACTCGGAGGCCATGGATATGATATGCTGATATTGGTAAACAGGGCTATAAACTGGCTACTGAAACTATTGGGCAAAGAAAAAATGAGTCTGAGTAAAAAAGTAAAAAACAGTGTCAAAAAGGCTGTCAGCTGGATTTCAGATTTTGAACAAACTGCTGCTGAACTTGCAATTGAAAATTGTTACAAAAATGTAATATGCGGACACATTCACCAACCTCAGATTAAACAGGTCATAACAGACAAAGGTTCTGTTATATACATGAATAGTGGAGATTGGATTGAGAATCTGACTTCGCTGGAATATGACAATAACAGCTGGAAAATTCATCACTGGAATGACATTGAAATAACAGCTCATGAAGTGAATCGCATCAAAAGAGAAAATAAAATCCCAATGCTTAATGTGATCACAGACGAAGTACTTCTCAACTTTAATTCTATATTAACTGCAGCAACTTCAAGATGAAAATATTTTATGCAGTTCAGGCTACTGGAAATGGCCACATAAGTCGTGCTAAGGAAATTTTTCCAATTCTCAGTAAGTATGGTGAAGTGGATATATTTTTAAGCGGAAGTAATTTCAGTCTTAAAACGGACCTTCCCATTGCGTACAGAAGTAAAGGAATTAGCCTTCATTACGATAAGAATAATGGAAGCGTTGATGTAATGAAAAGTATTTTCTCTGTAAACCTCAAAAAAGTTTGGCAGGAAGCATTGCATTTACCTGTTGAAAAATATGATCTCGTTATAAACGATTTTGAATGCATTACTTCGCTTTCTTGTAAATTGAAACATATACCATCTATTCATTTCGGCCACCAGGCAAGTTTCATGAGCAAAAATGTTCCCAGGCCTGAAAAGAAAAACATTGTTGGAGAATATATACTGAAAAATTACGCACAAGGAACGAAACAACTGGGGTTACACTTTGAAGAATACGATAGCAACATCCTTAGTCCAATCATTAAATCAGAAATATTGCAGGCAGAACCTGCAGAAAAGGGGCATATAACTGTTTATCTGGGACATATCAGTGATGAAGCTATTGAAAAGCAGCTATCAAAAATAAGGGATTTTAGATTTGAAGTTTTTTCAGGAAAAGTCACCCAACCATTTACCAGGGCTAACATACAATTCTATCCAACCAATCCTGCACTCTTCAATATGAGTATGTTAAACTGTAATGGCATCATCACAGGAAGTGGATTTGAAACACCAGCTGAAGCATTGTATCTCGGGAAAAGTCTGATGGTTAATCCCATGAAAGGTCAATATGAACAACTTTGTAATGCCGAAGCTCTGAAAAAATTCAATGCACAAATTCTAATGGACTGGGATGATACGTTTATTAACACATTCTACGAGTGGATGAATAATAAAAACCAGTCTTTGCTGAAATTAAACCATTCAACGGAAGACATTATTGAACACCTCATGACATTGCATTCTGATATAAAAATCAAACAGAAGAAAGTTCTGAATAAAGATGTTGTATCAAACCATCAACAATTCCAATTTTGGGAACAAACATCTCATCAATCAATGCCCACTTCATCACCTGAGTATATATCAGTAAAGCAGGCACAATAACATCAGCCCTATCCTCACGTAGATTAAAATAATGCATACGATCTTGAATTGTAAGTAAGGACAAATCCCTGTAGTACGCCTTCAGTAAGTCTAGCCCAATTGGTTTCCCATCCTTTTTTTTACTCAAGGAAAATATTTTATTGATATTACCTCCGGTTCCAATAGCAATGCAGCTTTTTAATCCACGAACTTCTTCACGTATGACTTCTTTCAATACTTGCCAGTCATTCTCACTAACCTGACCTTTAAGCAATCTTATCGTACCAATGTTGAATGACCGCTTAAACATGAGCTGGCTGTTCATAAATAAAGTAAGCTCAGTACTTCCTCCACCTACGTCAATGTATAAATAATTATTTTTCGTATCTAAACTTTCGGCAATATGAGACTCATAAATTAGCGATGCTTCAAAATCTCCTGTTATCACTTGTATCTGAATTCCAGTTTCCTTGTCTATCCTTTGCACAATTTGGTCTGCATTTCGGGCATCCCTCATGGCACTGGTTGCAACTGCAATATGCTTATCTACCCGATATGCTTTCATTAAACTTGAATAAGCCTGCATGGCATGCATCATCATAGATACCTTTGTGTCAGGTATAATACCTGTTTCAAATACTTCGAAACCAAGTCTTAATGGAACCCTAACAAGATTTAACTTGTCGAACCGGGGTTTCTCTTCCGCACTAAAAACAACTTCACTGATCAGTAATCTGCAGGCATTTGAGCCAATATCAATTGCTGCTAATCTCAATTTATTTGATTCGCTTTTTTAAAAGATAATTATAAATCTCCTGCTGTGCCCTTAATTTTTCTGGACTTTGCGAATTTACATAGTTGTTTTCGAAATCCTCATCTAAAATTCTCGCTTTAATATTATCCGAGAGCTGGATATCTAAAATATCTTGTAACTCCCTTTTCAGCTCAGGATCATTGATGGGACACGCCGCCTCTATTCGGTGATCCAAATTGCGTACCATCCAGTCTGCACTTGAAATATAAATACGCTCATTTCCTGTATTATAAAAAATCAATACTCTGGCATGTTCCAGAAACTCATCAACAATACTTACTGCATGAATAGCCGCCTTTTTTTTCTTTTGACCAAGTTTGGCTGAATATATACCCCGGATAATTAGATTAACCTTAACGCCACATTGAGCTGCCTGATTGAGTTTTTCAACAAGTGAAATATCACTCAATGAATTCAACTTTAATGTAATGCCTGATGGACGCCCTTTTTTAGCCTCCCTGATCTCAAATTCTATAAGCTGAAGAAGCGATTTCCGCATACCAACAGGACTCACCATCAGTGTCTTACATTCAACAAGACTTTCAGCATGAAGTACCGGATTTTCGAGATAATGGAAAATCCTGTTGATGTCTGCCATAATCCCTCTGTTTGAAGTAAGCAAACAATGATCCCCATAAAAATTTGAAGTTTTCTCATTCAAGTTCCCGGTACTCACAAAGCCATATTGTATCGTTTTATTACCTCGTCTCTTTTTGATTATACATACCTTGGCATGAACTTTCATGTTAGGAATACCAATAATAACCTTAACACCTTCATCCTCTAATACATTCTTCCACTCGAGATTCGCCTCTTCATCAAACCTCGCTTTAAGCTCTAACATGACTTCCACCTGCTTGCCATTTCTGGACGCATTGATTAGTGCATTCACAATTTTTGAATCAGATGCAAGCCTATATGCGGTAATTTTTATAGATCGCACATCTGGATCAATCGCCGCTTCACGCAACAAATCGATAATTGCAGAAAAGGAATGGTATGGAAAATGCAAAAGAATATCGCGCTTATCAATTACGTCAGTAACTCTGATAGCCTTTTGAAGGCCGGGATGTGGAATTGGTTGTATCTTTTTTGAAGCGTCTGTAAATACATCAGGAAAATCCATAAAATGTTTGAAATTATGAATTCTACCCCCGGGAATGATACTTGACTTTCTATCTAATTTTAACTTCTTGATAAGGTAATTCAATAAACCGCTGTTCATGGCCTTATCATAAACAAACCGAACAGGTTTACCTTTTCGCCTGTTTTTAAGTCCCTTCTGCATTTTCTCAACCAATGAAGTACTCACATCAGCATCAAGATCAATTTCAGCATCTTTAGTTACTTTGAAAATGTGGGCATCAAAATGATCAAATCCAAAATAAGAAAATATAAGCGGAAGATTAACCCTTATAATATCTTCAAGTAGAATAATATGGGTTTCCTTTTTTGATGTTGGTAACTGTAAAAATCTACCAAGGGCTTTTGAAGGTATCTCTATCAAAGCATATTGCTGCTTGTACGCAGAATCATGCTTTTGCATGACCACGCCTAGATAAATACTTTTGTCCCTGAGATAAGGTAATTCCGGCAAACTTTCTATCATGAGAGGGATAATGTTAGCCCTCACATTTCGCTCAAAATAATCAATAACAAAATCTTTTTGGCTGGCGCTAAGCTGTTTGTCAGTTTTCAAATAGATATGCTGCTTTTTTAACTGCAACTGAATATCTTCCCAAATTCTATCAAACTCATTCTGTTGCTTCAATACAACATGTTGTATCTCATTCAAAACCAAACTTGGGGTTTCCTCCATATGCATCTGTAACCGTTTTTTTCCAGTTTCATACTCCTCCATCCTTTTAAGCGTTGCTACACGTACCCGAAAAAATTCATCCATGTTATTGGAGAAAATACCCAAAAACCGAATCCTTTCCTTTAATGGAACTGTAATGTCGTTTGCCTCCTGCAAAACCCTGGCATTGAAAGCAAGCCAGCTTATATCCCTTTGAACAAAATTTAGTTTGGACATAGCACTAAACTAAGGCTAATGTCACAATGAACACTCAGATAATCAGGATTTTACAAAAAAATAATACAACAAATAACAATTAAACCTGAAATCTGATTTCCGGGTTAAACATGTGAAATTTGTTTCAATATTATTTTTTTGTTAAATTTAGATAATGCTTTTGTAAAAATGAACAGCTTGAAATTTTTATACAGCCTGATTATTGTAATTACTGGCGCAATTTCAACCCGGGCACAGTTACCCTACAATTTCTCAAACTTAGACTTTTGGGGAAAAAATATTTCATTTAGTTACGAGTATCCCGTAATTATGGCATTTAAAGACAGTGGAAACATTGATATTGATGCAATTATGGCTGAAATTGGCAATAAAACAAAAAGCATAAAAGAAGTAATTGAAGAAACAAAAAGAGATATGGAGCTATCAGATTGGCTTACATACCAGCTTATTAGAAAATGTGCCAATGTGATTTCTCCAAAATCTGCAGATTTCAACTTGTACACCTTGACAAAAGCAAATCTCCTCGAAAATCTTGGTTATGCACCTTTGATAGGCTGGAATGGGAAATCATTTTTATTGTATATCAAATCAAACGATGTAATCTATAACCTACCGATAAAAATGTTTGAGGGCGAAAACTATGTTTGCATGAACTACCATGATTTTAATTATGTTGAGTCCATACAATTTGCCGGTTTAGATATCAAGAGTTTGAATCACGAAAAGGGTAAAGATTTCAAATTTGTAATTTCAAGTATCCCTAAAATTCCTCAAGAGAAGGTTACGGAAAAAATATTAGAATTTCAATACAAATCTAGGTCTTATACAATACCAGTTTTGGTAAATCAGGAATTGAAAAATTATTTTACAAACTACCCTGTAACCAGTTATGAAGCTCAATTCAATATTCCTGTTAACTATGTAACCAGTGCATCACTAATAAATAACTTAATGGTTAAACTTAAAAATTTGCCTGTCAAAAAAGGTGTAGAATTTCTGATGAATTTTACAAGAACAGCATTTGATTTTGCCAATGACACAGAAGTATTTGGCAGGGAAAAAAGATTGAGTCCTGAAGAAACCCTTTTATATGAAAAAAGTGACTGTGAAGATAGAGCAGCGCGTTTCTACTACCTAGTTAAGGAAATTTACAACCTGCCAATGATTGTATTGAGTTATCCCGATCATGTGAACGTTGGGGTTGAGCTAGACGGTAAAGGCTACACGATAAACTACGATAATAAATCATACACGGTATGTGAGCCTACCCCACAGAAAAAAAATCTTCCAATAGGTAAAATTCAGTCAGCCAGGAAAAAGAATAGTTTCGAAGTTGCTTATGCCTATATTCCAGAAAATAAAAATGAGCATAAATGACAAAAGGGAGAATATTGAAATCCTCCCTTTTGTCATATACAAATCACAAAGATAATTAATAGGCCTTATTCTGTGGATCCCAATTAGTCCATCCAGCGGTCCAGTTACTTGTTCCCATAGCACCACGGAAAGTTCCTGTAGTAAAATAAGAATTCATACCGGTAAAACTAGCACCCGTCAAAGCTGGCGAACCAGACTTTGGAAGGAAATTTGGAGCTGTGGAATAATAGGGGGCGTTGAGTTGCGCATCATCAGCATTGGAAAGTGTTATGCAACCTTCTGATTCAGCTTTTGCCTGAATAGCAGCTGCGTTGATTACAGCGATAGCAGCAGCATCACCGCGGTAGAAAGCTCCAGCCGCATTGGTATGGACAAGGTTATTCCTAAACTCAGATGTACCAGACAGATATGCTTCTGCAGTTGCTTTAGACTCCATGGATAAACCAGCCTTTGCCCAACCAATCATGACTGAATTGCGCAAAACAAATTGGGTTGACCTTCTCCAACGATTACCGAAATTATGATTAGCAGCAGTACCAGTAGCATTATTTGGACCAACAAAAGTGAAATTGCTTAACTGAGGTCTCGTAATTGGGGTTGCAAGTGATCCTGAACCATCATTGTCACACTCAATGCCATTACCTGCATCACCACCATCAACAAAATCAGGCTTGCGGCAAGCAATTGCGTACTGTATTTTACCTTGATAACCAAAGTCGAAATCGAAGTCATCATCAGCAGTAGCAAAAGCAATCAAGTTTTTGCAGTTGACGGTACCACCAAAAAACTCGTAAGCATCATCATTACCAAACGACACCTGAACTTTTTCAATAATTGTGCCTGAACCAACACCTCCTAGCGTTAACCCATTGATCTCAGATCCTGGCTCCGCAGCAATACCTGCAAATTCGATGCGCACATAACGAAGGATTCCGCTTTCATCATTTGGCTCTGTTCCTCCATATTTACGACCAACACCACCTTCAACAACAGGAGCAGGATCAAGCGGACGATTGGTTGGTGCCTTACCCAACATAATTATACCTCCCCAATCACCTGGTGTGCGTTGACCGATTGCTTTTCCAGATGTAAAAACAATAGGATCAGTTGGTCTACCGTCAGCAATTAACTTGGCCCCACGCTCAATAATCAATGCTCCTTTTTCTGTAATGTCACTAACAATAACACTTCCTGGAGCAATGGTTAGGATATTACCGTCGGTTACATATACGTATCCTTTGAGTGTATACTTACCTTTAGGCAGGTAATAACTTTTGTTTAGAATACCCTGAATAATTCCGCCATTGGTAGCTGGATCCTGTGGATCTGTTGCATTGGAACCACCGGATGTAGTGTTGTTGATGGTTTCTTCGAAATTTACTTTAATACAGGAGCTTACTGTGATTGCGGCGATGGCGAGAACTCCAAAAAGCATTTTTTTCATAAACTGTTTTTTATCTTTTTTCTTGTAGTGATGCCTATTTTTTACGTGAAATATTAAAATCGTATGTGAATCCAACTGTAATTGTAGACCCTTGCTTGTAAGAATTAAACATTCGGTCTATACCTTCGGTGAAACTTGTTTTTGAATCTAAGTTTTCATAGAAATAAAAGGCATTGTTAAGGATATCTGCAAAATTGATTTTCACCTCACCTTTTCCATCAAGCACTTTATGGGCAAGTTGAAGATCTAACTGATTTCTTGGACGCTCATATACATTGGGGAACTCATCATTCCCAACAAGTGTAAGTCTTTCACCTACCCTGTTATACAATACTGATGCATTAAAGACATTGCTGGTAAATTGCAAACCTGCATTAATAAGATAAGGGGACTGCCCTTGCAGTGGACGGTCTGCTTTCACCTCTTTATTAGCAGCACTGAGGTCATTGAAAACAACTTCAGAATTCAGGTAAGTGTAGTTACCAAAGAAATTGAAATTCTTTAACGAAGGTGCAATAAAATCGAGCGATTTGCGAATTTCAAATTCCAAGCCAACTGTTCTGGCGCTTACAGCATTCTGGAAAAAGTATCTCCTTGCATCAGCATTACTGGAAGGATCAAGCCTGAATTCTATTGGATCGGTAAAATCTTTTACAAATGCCCCTAAACTGATTGATTCTCCCGCCTTGGGGTATATTTCGTAACGTACATCATAATTCAAAATGGAACTTCTACGTAGAGAAGTGTCACCTTTCACACCGTAATTCATTTCGTAATCAAAGAATGCAAACTCAGCAATTTCTCTGAACTCCGGCCTGGCCACCGTTCTGCTCGTAGCAATGCGTAGATTTTGTCTGTCCCCAACATTGATAATTATGTTTCCAGAAGGAAGGTAATCCCACTTTTCAGTAAGCTTTGCAGCACGCTCTCCAGTTTGCGTTTTCGAAGTAAGCAACTGCTGAAAATTCTCTGCCCTCAAACCCCAAATAAATCGGAATGCACCAAACTTATTATCAAACATACCATAGGCAGCATTGAGAACTGAAACTCCAAAGTACCTGTCTTGGTTATTGGTAAACTCTTCAAGCACATACCCATTTTGCCCCATGTTGTCGTAATAAAATGCTGAACCGACAGGTTTCTGTGCATTCTTTGCAACAAAAGAATTGAAGTTTGTAATGTTATACCTAAAGATACGGCTGCTGAAATCGCGTATTCGCACCAGATTGTTTCCTCCAAGTTTGAATGTCTGTTTGTCTTTTAATCCCCAGTTCATGGGTATGATAAACTGACCACCACCACCAAAGCTGTAATCTTTCAGATCGCTGTAAAACCTGCGGGTATCATCCGGGTCAAGCTCAAATGGAAGCGTGGTGTTAATGGTTCTGGCATAAAGTGCACTGCGCAAATCAGGCTGTGTTTTCCAATTTTAGCCTGCGTTTCCGTTCCATTTAAACTTTATACCAGATTTGGAAAGCTGATGCTCGCCTTCAAGCTGTGAACTGAAAAGTGAACGCTGATTAAGATAAGATGAATAGAACTGAATATCATTCAACCTATTGGTATTGTAACCTGTCCTTTTGTAGTAATTGTCTTCGTAAAGCTGGTTGAAAAGATTCTTAAAGGAAATTTTGTGTTTACCCTTCACCCACGTGATATTCATTACGCCACCCAGATTGGTTTGGTATCGGTTTTGAACATCAGTGTACTCGAATACATTTTTTCCATCAGCTTCATAAAATGCCTTGTTGGCATTATAAACCAACATAGAATTACGGTAATTCAGAGCAAGTAAAGTACCCAAGCTTCCGCCATTTTTAAATTTATGGCTCTGGGCATAAGTAAGGCTGAAATTTTTTATAGGAGCTGCTATTGACTGCACTTCTCCATAAACATCACCCCTGAATTCCTGGGTAAGATTAACCTGCTTATCTACACCTGCAGCGTTCTTGCCGAGTGCACGATAGAGTTGAGCAGTTGCGGGAAAACTATCTGGTATTGATCTGGTTCCATCATCAAACCCTAACCAATCGTATTGGTTCCTGGCATTACTAACAAATGGTTTGAAAGTAGATTGATTGTTATAACCAAGTCCAAAACCAACAGTCAGCACATCTTTTGTAGGGATATCTCTGGTATTAACTTGAACCAAGTCACCAGTAAACTCTCCTGTATATTCGGGAGTAGCAGTTTTGTTGATAATGATGTTGTCAATTAATGCAGCAGGGAACATGTCAAAAGAAAATGCTTTTTTGTCAGGCTCACTGCTCGGAAGTAATGCACTGTTGAGCATAGCGGCATTGTAACGGTCAGACAATCCACGAACTATGACAAACTTGTTATCTTGTATGGATGCGCCACTAACACGTTTTAAAACCTCACCAGTATTCTTATCCGGTGTTCTTCTTATGAAATCAGCGGCAAGTCCACTGGCCATGCCCGCACTTGTGCGCTGGAAAGTCAATAATGCAACGGTGCTTTCTTGTCTTCTTGTTGACCTGATGACAATATTCTCACCTGTTGTTACACGAGGCTCCAATACTATTGTAAAGAGATCTTCCAAAGAACCACCAACCTCAACTTCATCAATTGATTTCGTGATGTAGCCTGCGCTAGAAACTACGATTGTATATTTCTTTGATTTTTCAAGCTGCAATGAAAAAACACCTTCAATGTTAGCAATTACTGATCGAGAAGTCCCAGATACAGAAACTGAGGCACCTGGAATTGGCTCATTACTTCTGTTAATTACCTTACCAGAAAGCACAACCATATTTTGCCCAACTGCACCTGCAATCAAGCCTGCAGATAAGGAAAAATGTAACAAAGCTTTGAGAAAAATTGAATTGCGGATAGTTCAGTTTGATTGTAATTCCTCTCCGTACTTAACCCAGATGGTATCTCAATTTTAACCAATTACGCCCTTCATGTTAAGCCAATGTTAAGCGTGGGAGTGGTTGTGGATAAATAAAAAAACGCCATCTTTGTATCCAATATAACATGTATGAAAGGCATCATTTTGGCCGGAGGTTCAGGAACCAGGCTTTATCCTATAACTTATGCAATCAGCAAGCAAATCATGCCGGTTTATGACAAACCAATGATTTACTACCCTCTTTCCACGTTAATGTTATCTGGTATAAGAGACATCCTGATAATCTCCACACCACAAGACCTACCACAGTTTCAGAAACTATTTGGAACCGGAAGCCACTTGGGAATCAATTTTTCTTATGCAGAACAGGCTGTTCCAAATGGACTTGCCCAGGCCTTTGTCATTGGTGAATCATTCATAGGCAATGACTCCTGTGCATTGGTTTTGGGAGACAACATTTTTTATGGAATGGGTCTTGGCAAAACACTCGAAAAAAACACGAATCCAGATGGTGGCATCGTTTATGCATACCAGGTCAGTGACCCGGAAAGATACGGTGTTGTTGAGTTTGATTCAGATATGAAAGCGATTTCAATTGAAGAAAAACCAGTTATACCCAAGAGCAGGTTCGCTGTACCCGGACTTTATTTCTACAACAATCAAGTAGTGGATATTGCGAAAAACATAAAACCCTCACCCAGAGGTGAATATGAAATTACAGATATCAATCTCGAATACCTGCGCATGGGAAAACTGAATGTTTCTGTGCTAGACAGGGGAACTGCCTGGCTTGATACTGGAACATTTGACTCACTGATGCAGGCATCACAATTCATTCAGGTCCTTGAACAAAGACAGGGAATAAAAGTTGCCTGTATTGAAGAAATTGCCTGGAGAAAAGGATTTATCAACACAGAACAATTACTCAAACTAGCTGAACCACTACTCAAAAGTGGCTATGGAAAGTACCTAACTGATCTTGTCAATTAATGATATGAAAGGAAAAATTCTGGTTACCGGTGGAACTGGTTACATTGGCTCACATACAATTGTTGACCTTCTTCAACATGGATATGAAGTTATTTCTGCAGACAACCAATCCCGGTCAAATGCAGGTATGCTTGATGGCATCGAAAAAATTACGGGCAAACGAATCAAAAACTACAAAGTTGACCTATGTAATTTTGATGAAACCAGGGCGATATTTGAGGATAATATCAATATCACAGGAGTCATCCATTTTGCTGCTTACAAAGCAGTTGGAGAATCGGTTGAGAACCCGCTCCTTTACTTCCAGAACAACATGGGATCGCTAATCAATGTCTTAAAATGCATTGAAGAATTTGACATTCCGCATTTTGTATTTTCTTCCTCTTGTACAGTTTATGGTAATCCAGATCAAATTCCGGTTGTTGAAGAAACGCCTCGTAAACAAGCTGAATCCCCATATGGACTAACAAAACAGATGGGAGAACAAATGATTGAGGCCTTTGCTGCTACAAACAACCGATGTAAATCTGTGTTACTGCGCTATTTTAACCCTGCTGGTGCACATCCCAGTGCACTTTTGGGGGAGTTGCCAGTAGATAAACCCCAGAATCTGACGCCAGTCATTACACAGACTGCTGCAGGAAAAATACCACAATTAACTGTTTTTGGTACAGATTATCCCACAAGAGACGGCTCTTGTATTCGTGATTTCATTCATGTTTGCGACCTCGCTCACGCTCATACACGTGCAATAAAATTTCTTATGGAAAATAGCGATGCTTCTAAGTGTGAAGTTTTCAATATAGGTTCAGGAGATGGCATTTCAGTATTGGAATCAATCAAAGCTTTTGAAGAAAGCACTGGCATCAAACTTAATTACAGACTTGGAGAAAGAAGACCCGGTGATGTAATTGCAATATTTGCCAACAATGATAAAGCCAGGAAGTTGCTTGGTTGGATTCCTCAATATACGCTGAATGACATTATGGCTAGTGCATGGAAATGGGAGCAATACATGCAGACACTCCCCCTTCATCTTGATATCCGAACATACAGACTGAATTAGGGAAAAAATTAACGGGCCAATGCTTTCATTGCATCGCTTTTAGCCTTACTTTGTGCCAAATTTTAACGATCATGTTGGATTCGATACAGGTAACCGGACAGAAAGACACAAGAAGTGGTTTTGGTGACGGAATTTATGAATTGGGGCAAAAAAACCCCAACGTTGTTACCCTTACAGCAGACCTTGCTGGTTCCCTAAAACTCGGTCAGTTTATAAAGTCATACCCAGACAGGTTCATTCAATGTGGCATAGCTGAAGCAAACATGATCGGCATAGCTGCAGG
>Ga0079300_10000099_pt1 | contig 25379 bp, 21 predicted proteins | sample Wag4_2014_7_11_FD_74799 | JGI IMG/M metagenome (GOLD analysis project Ga0079300, IMG submission 74799) | Fresh water microbial communities from Ohio, USA - Utica-2 Time Series HT 2014_7_11 | ecosystem: Environmental > Aquatic > Freshwater > Water tank | place: USA: Ohio | collected 2014-07-11
GGCATGTGCTCCAAAGGCACCCAGTACCACTGCGAATAAAGAAAATACTAAGCCCCAGATTAATATTTTACGATACATGTTTTGCCATTAATTTTTTCAATCCGGCTTCATTGATTTGATCGCTGGTTAATCGGTAATGAGCTTGCGCATAAAAAACATGCCTTTCCACTAATTTATCTTCAATAAAACGTGCAATTTCACTATCGCTTAAATTAGCAATTAAGGGGCGTTGTTGTTTTTCGGGAGATAACCTTTTGACTAATACCTCTACCGATTCATCCAACCAAATAACTATGCCTTCCTTTTTCATCCAATGCATATTCTCCAAAAAACAAGGTGCGCCGCCACCAGTAGCAATAATAAATTTTTTCTTCTCCTTAAACCATCTTAAAATTTTCGCTTCTGCTTTTCTAAAATAATCCTCTCCGTCTTCATTAAAAATTTCGGCAATTGTTTTTTCCTCATTCATCTCAATCAACTTGTCTAAATCGTAGCCCACGCATTTATTCCATTTAGCCATTTTTTGTGCCCAATAAGATTTGCCCGAACCCATCATCCCAATTAAAAATATTTTATCGGCAGCCATTACCCAGTTTTTCTTTATTGAACAATACTATGTAAATGCGTTGAATCCTGTTATATCCATTCCGGTAATTAACAAATGAATATCATGTGTGCCTTCATAAGTAATTACACTCTCTAAATTCATCATATGACGCATCACAGAATATTCTCCTGTGATACCCATGCCGCCTAACATTTGTCTTGCGTCTCTTGCAATATTAGTAGCCATTTCACAACTATTTCTTTTAGCCATACTAATTTGAGCAGCAGTGGCACGACCTTCATTCATTAATACGCCCAAACGCCATACAAGTAATTGCGCTTTGGTGATCTTGGTTATCATTTCTGCTAATTTCTTTTGTTGTAATTGAAATCCGCCAATGGGTCTACCGAATTGAACGCGCTCCTTACTATATCTTAAAGCAGTATCATAACAATCCATTGCAGCACCGATTGTACCCCATGCGATACCAAACCTTGCCTTATTCAAACAACTCAATGGTCCTTTTAATCCTTTAATATTTGGTAAAATATTTTCCTTAGGTACTTTTACATTATCAAAAACCAATTCTCCTGTTGCACTCGCACGTAAACTCCATTTATTATGTGTAGTGGGTGTTGAAAATCCTTCCATTCCTCTTTCAACAATGACGCCTACGATTTCTCCTGCTTCATTCTTAGCCCATACAACAGCTACTTGTGCAAAGGGGGAATTACTAATCCACATTTTTGCACCGTTCAATATAAAATGATCGCCAGCGTCTTTAATATTGGTTAACATGCCTGATGGGTTAGAACCATGATCTGGTTCTGTTAATCCAAAACAACCCAGCCACTCACCAGATGCCAATTTGGGTAAATACTTTTTCTTTTGCGCTTCACTTCCATAGGCATGAATTGGAAACATAACAAGTGAACCTTGAACACTCGCAGTAGATCTCACTCCACTATCCCCTCTTTCTAATTCCTGCATCATGATACCATAACTAATATAGTCCAAACCACCACCGCCATATTCAGCAGGTACAGTGGGACCAAAGCAACCCATGTCTCCTAATTGTTTTATTATTTGAGAAGGAAATTCTGCACGTTGTGCATAGTCTTCTATGATGGGTGAAATTTCTTTTTTGACATAATCTCTCACCGCTTTTCTCACCATCAAATGTTCCTCTGATAATAATTCATCTAATTGAAAATAATCGGGAGACTCAAATAAATCGGTTCTTACTGCCATAAATAATTAGTTTATTGTGAAAACAATCAAGTGCAAAGATAACTGAAACAGTAGTAAAAAAGTATATTTACAATAACAATAAATTAAGATGCGAAAGATTATCACCCATTTAAGTTTCTACGTATTAATAGCCATCATTTTGGGTGTATTAGTGGGCATTTATTCGCCTAGCCTAGCCCTTCAGCTCGAACCCCTTTCCAAGCACTTTATTAGTATTATAAAAATATTTACTTTCCCCATTATTTTTTTAACCGTTACCCTAGGCATTGCCAGCATGGGCGATTTAAAAAAAGTGGGGCGCATTGGTTTAAAATCATTGATATATTTTGAAATAGTCAGTACGCTTTCACTCGCTATTGGGGTGATAGTGGCGCTTTGGTTAAAACCAGGCTCTATCAATAAAGAAGGTATTCAAATGCAAGATCCTTCTAAATATACTGCCTCTCCTGATTTTCATATATGGGCAATTATAAAAAGCAATGCCAACTTGCAAATATTAGTGTTGGCCATTATCATCGGTTTATTACTGAATTTCTTAAACAAAAAAGAAAAATACATTCATATATTAGGAAGGCTAACACATTATGTTTTTATAGGATTAAAATTTGTAATGTATCTGGCCCCTATTGCTGCTTTTGGCGGTATGGCCTTTGCAGTGGGCAAGTATGGTTTAGCTAGTTTAATTCCACTGGGTAAATTAATGGCCACCATGTATTTAACCATGGCCCTATTTATTTTTCTAATACTGGGTTTACTATTAAAGTATTATAATTTATCTATTTGGCAACTTATTAATAATATCAAAGAAGAATTATTAATTGTATTTGCCACTTCTTCCTCAGAACCTGCGATGCCATCACTGATGAACAAGCTTGAAAAAATGGGTTGTTCAAAATCGGTGGTAGGTTTAGTCGTGCCCACGGGTTATTCTTTTAATTTAGATGGCACTTCTATTTACTTATCTATGGCCATCATTTTTATTGCACAATTGTATAATGTTCAATTAAGCACAGCAGAATTAGTCACTATGATATTTATTTTAATGCTCACTTCTAAAGGAGCTGCAGGCGTTACAGGAAGTGGATTTATTGTACTTGCCTCTACCCTAGCCACCTTGCAGAAAATTCCCATTGAAGGCTTGGCCTTTTTATTAGGTGTAGATAAATTTATGAGTGAGGCAAGAGCCATTACCAATATCATTGGCAATAGTGCAGCTACTTTATTCATTGCTAAAACGGAAGGAGAAAATATACAATTATTAAAATAGGTCTTTTAAAGTAGCCCTTTCATTTCGGTAGCATAGGCCTGGGCAGCAGCATTTGCTTTTTGAGCAAAATCATTTTCTGTACTTGCAAAAATAATGGCTCTGCTCGCATTCACTAATAAACCCACCGATTCGTTTTTGCCATACTTAGTCACATCAGCTAAACTACCACCTTGTGCACCTACTCCTGGTACTAATAAAAAATGATGCGGAATTATGGAACGAATATTTTCAAGCTCTTGAGCCTTGGTGGCACCCACTACAAACATGATTTGTTCAGGACTTCCCCAAGTAGCCACTTGCGCTAATACCGACTCGTATAAATATTCCCCGCTACTTAATTTTTGTTGTTGAAAATTTTGACTGCCTTCATTAGAAGTAAGCCCTAGCACAATGGTAAATTTATTAGTATAGGCTAAGAAGGCATCTAAACTATCCTTACCCATATAAGGGGCTACTGTAATAGCATCAAAGGGTAAGACTTCAAAAAAAGTTTTAGCATAATGCGCCGAAGTGTTTCCAATATCTCCTCTCTTTGCATCTGCGATAGTAAAATGCGAATCGGGTATATGAGCCAAGGTTTCTTCCATCGCTTGCAAACCTTTTACGCCCATCGATTCATAAAAGGCTGTATTTATTTTATACCCCACACAATGTTCAGCAGTGGCATCAATGATAGCTTTATTAAATTCAAGCACCCCTTTGGCATCTTTAGAAAAGCCTTTGGGTAGTTTCTCGCAATCGGAATCTAAGCCTACACATAAATAAGACTGCTTTGTTTTTATATTTTCTACTAGCTCTTTTTTAGTCATAATTTATTTTTGCACTTTAATAACGGGCTTGATTTTTTCAAATACTTTATAGCCCCAAGGTAACAATTCAAACTCGTTTATATTTTGGAAAATTTGATTCGTAAACAATTCTTTATAACTGTTTCCCCCTTTATCTAGGGCTAACTGAACTTGTTGACCCTGATTAGATAAATTTAATACCACTATCACTTGATCATTACCTACTGCTCTTTCATAGGCCATCAAGGTATTTGGTTGATTTGTCTTTAATCTATTAAACTTTGCTGTTTCTCCAAATGCTTTATTAGATTTTCTTAAATGTAATAAGCTGCTATAAAAAGAAGCACGCTCATATTTATTGAATGCGATAGGATCCTTCTCAAAAAACTGTAAGGGCCTTAAAACAGGTTCTTCCTGACCACTATATATCAACGGAATGGTTCTGTTATAAGTCTGGGAAAGAATTGCAAAAGGAGCATGAATGACACCAGGCATGGTCTCATAATCTGCCTTGTTCCATGAATTTTCGTCATGATTACTTGTAAAGTACATGCGCCAGGCACCCTTCATAAAACTTGTATCAATTATATTAAACATGGAATCCAATGCAGCTACCCCTTTCTTTCCAGCAGCGATCTCTTTCATAATATTAAATTCTCTCCAAGTGTAGGTGGCATCAAAACCAGCAGGATGTAAAGCTGCATCATCTGCTTCTGCTAAAAAAAATAAAGGTCTAGTCTTTTTTAATGTAGCAATAGACTTGTACCAAAAACTAGTAGGCACTCCCCAAGCAACATCTATCCTAAATCCATCAATGGTGGTATGATTGACCCAATAACGCATTGTATTAATCATACTATCCTGCATCTCAACATTTTCAAAATTTAATTCTCTTGTATCTGACCAATCTGCTGTATAGGTAGGTTTTCCTAAACTATCTTTTTCATAAAAATTAGGGTGTGTCGTTAACCACTTATTGTCTGCACCACTATGGTTTGGTACGTAATCAATAATTGCTTTCATACCTAATGCATGAATTTGATTTAGCAAGTTTTTAAAATCCAGCAAAGTCCCAAATTCTGGATTGATTGCGGTGTAATCTGCTACTGCATAATAAGACCCTAAAGTTCCTTTTCTTCCTTCTTTTGAAATAGGTTGAATGGGCATAAACCAAAGAGTTTGCACCCCCATCGCTTTTAACCTAGGTAAGTGCTTGGCGAATGCATTAAAAGTACCTTCTTGGGTATATTGACGAATATTTACTTCGTAGATATTGCCTTGATGCATAAAAGCAGGATGCTTTTGCTGCGCTTGTGATTGAATTACTAAATAAAGTCCAACGAATAGAAATAGCTTTTTCATTTTTAAACAACTTAATTGATTGTAAATTTAATATAAAGCACCGAAGATGCCAATTAGGAATTATAATTTGGCTTAACTTTGTTCCTAATGAATATAATCAAATTTAAAGCTTTTTGGGTCACTGGATTAATGGCGCTGATGATTAGCTGCAACGATAGTACCAGCAAAGAGATGGCCGACAATGCACTAGACGGTGGCCGTTATTTTTTAGAATATTGCAATCAAGGCGATTTTAGCAAGGCCAAAAACTACTTTTTAGCTAGCCCAAAAAATCAAGCTATTTTCGATAGCCTTTCCGCCCATTATTTTTTATTAGACAAGGAAGGCAGGCAGCAATTAAGACAGGCTTCTATTCAAATTAATGAAATTCGCAGCATTGACCCTACCCATACTAGTTTTGATTATCAAAATACATTGGATAAAATTGCTCACAAAATGATGGTAGTATCTACTCCAGAAGGATGGAAAGTGGACCTGGAATATTCTTTCCCCCAAAAAACTAAATAAAAAATAAAATGGTATATTTGCATGGGCAAAAAAACCAACATTAAAAATTTATAAATTCATAGCATGGAAGCGCAAAAAAACACAAAAAAATACTGGGTACTTTTCTTTACATGGTTTGTAATTTTAATTGCCCTATTTATTGTTTACAGAGAGTTCTTCTGGTTAGCCCTTCCTGGCACTTTAACTTATTTTGCAAAAGCAATGGACCTTTTCTAGACCATTAAATTCGTCCTTATAATTAAAAGACCCACTCTGTAATAAGAGCGGGTCTTTTTTTGTAGCTAATTTTTTTTAAAATATCTTTTTCTTTTATATTCAGTTTTCTTTAATTACTTAAGATCTTAGTTCTTTATTTTAAAATAGAAAGTGCCGCAACTGCATAAGAATGTATTTCTGGCTGAAAATGATGTACATGTTTCACTACTTTAGATTCCCCTAATCGAACTACCACTGCATTTTTATCACGAATAATATATACATACTGGCCAAACAAACCGTTTTGTGCCACAATATCATGTCCTTGTTCTTTGAACATCCAATATTGATAACCATAAAAATCCACTGGAGTTTCATTTTCATAAGCATCTTTCAAATAAGAGGCAGGCTTTGTAGCTGCTTGAACATAATCACTAGAAACAATTTGCTTCTCCCCCCATTTGCCATTCTGTAATACGAGTTGTCCAAATCTTGCATAGTCACGCGCTACGCCATTGAAACAACAAAAAGCTTTTTCATGTTTTTGGTCCCCATCTAAAAGCCAAAGCGCATCGGCTTCAGCGCCCATGGGTTGCATAAATCTTTCTGAAACAAGTGTTGAAATATTTTGACCAAATACTTTTTCAACAATTAAGCCCAAGACTTGCGTATCTCCACTACGATAGTCCCAATGAACACCAGCCGGTTCTTGAAATTTCATTTTACTAACCATATATTCTTCATCATTCCCATAATAACTATAGGCATTCATGCTAAAATAACTTTTATCCAATTCATTATAATTGGTACCAGAGCTCATGGTTAATAAATCTTTAATACGCACTTTTTCTAAACCATTTGTTTTGAAATGAGGTATATAATTGCCTACTGGCTCTTCAATTGATTTTATTTTTCCTTCATCTACTGCAATACCAATTAATAAAGAGATTATACTTTTAGCAGCAGAAAAAGAACCACTTAAAGTAGTAGGTGTGTATCCATCCCAATACTTTTCATAAATTAATTTTCCATCTTGAATGACTAAAAAAGCATGTGTGTCATTAGCCTCCATGATGGCCAACAGAGAATCTGAGATAACCATTTTATTATAACTAGAGTCCAAAGGCCAATATTGAGGCTTACCCCCACTTGGAACCAAACGCGTTGGATGGGTTTTATAATCATGAATAGTATGCAGACCCCATGAAGCAAAGTTTTTCAAGTGTGAAAACTGAGGGGTAAAAGATAAACCGCCTAATACAATTAAAATTAGTGCAAGGCCAATGGCAATTTTTTTTAGCATAGTTTGAAAAAGTTTGGTTTATTTGCAATCCGCTTCTAAAGAAGCAACGCTGTAAAATTAAATAAAATAACTCTAATAAAATGTATTCAAGCGAATTTCAAGCAATAATTGACCGCCGTAGATCAAACCGAAGATTTGACCCCCTAGTAGAAGTGCCGGATGAAGTCATAAAAAGAAGTATAGAACGTGCTATTTTATCGCCCAATAGTAGCAATATGCAACTTTGGGAATTTTATTGGATTAAGAATGAGGAAGAAAAGAAAAAATACGAGGCCCTTTGCTTAGGCCAGTCTGCTGCTAAAACAGCCAAACAAATTGTAGTTTTTGTTACTAGAAAAGATTTATGGCCTCAAAGAGCCAAGTGGAATTATGATAGATTAAAAGCGGGCATCAAAGGAGAACCTTCCAAACTAGAAAAAAGAGGATTGGATTATTATGGGAAACTAATGCCACTTGCTTATCGTAGTGATATTTTTGGATTTTTTGCTTTTGTAAGAAGATGTATTAGTTTTTTTATGGGTATTTCAAAACCATTTATGCGTTTTGGCGGCAAAGCGGATCAAAGAATTACCGTGCATAAGTCTTGCGCCTTAGCTGCTCAAACATTTATGTTATCCATCGCTGCAGAAGGATTTGAATCTTGTCCTATGGAAGGATTCGATCAAATTAGAGTCAAAAAAGCATTAAACCTTCCAGCAGGTGCTGAAATTAATATGATTATTAGTGTCGGTAAAGGAACAGAACAAGGTATATGGGGCCCTCGATTCAGAGTGCCTTATGAAGAAGTAGTTTTCGAACGCTAAGAAAGAAACTTCACAAAAAATAGTTAGCTTTAAACTGCAAAAAATAAATGAAATGAATACAAAAAGAATCCTTTCTTGGCTACTCATCTTAGTAGCCCCTTTACTAACAGTTGCTCAGCAAACTACGCAGTACCCTACCGATTATTTAAGTCCAGAATTTCATGCAGGTCGTCGTGCAGCTTTTAAAGAAAAAATATCAGTAAATGGTGTGGGTATTTTCTTCGCCTCTCAAGTGCGCGTAAGATCTAACGACACAGATTTCCAATATGCACAAAATAAAAACTTCTACTACTTTACAGGTTTAGAAGAATCAGATGCAGTATTATTATTATTTAAAACACCAGTAACTATTTTAAATAAAACAGGTACTGAATTTATTTTTGTAAAAAATAGAGACCCGCAAAAAGAATTGTGGACAGGAAAAATTTTAGGCGCAGAAGGGGTGAAAGCAAAATATAAAATAGAAAACGTTTTTATCAATGATGAGTTTACAGCGAACACCATTGATTTTAGTAATATAGATTCTGTTTTCTCTACTTATCGCGGGGAGGATATTTTCTCAAAATATAAAAGAGCAGAAGACCCTCTTGCGCGTATGGCATCGATTGTAGAAAATAGTATTAATGCACAAAATAAGCCTATTGCAGCAAGAAGTACCCAAACAATACTAAGCAACCTTCGTGGCATCAAACAGCCAGAAGAAATTGCTTTAATTGCAAAAGCAGTTGCTATTAGCTGTGAAGGTCATAACGATGTAATGCGAGCCATTAAGCCTGGTATGACTGAATACCAAGCACAGGCCATTATGGAATATCATTTTAAAGCCAATGGTTCTGAATACCCAGGTTACCCTAGTATTAATGGAGCTGCAGAAAATGCATGTGTGCTACATTATATCACCAATTTAAAATTGATGAATGATGGAGATTTGCTTTTGAGCGATTGCGCTGCAGAATACCATGGTTATACTGCAGACGTTACTAGAACCGTTCCTGCCAATGGAAAGTTTACAGAAGCGCAAAAAATTATTTACGAATTAGTATTGAAAGCACAAGATGCAGGTATTGCTGCCTGTGTGCCAGGTGCGCCCTTTGGTGTGGCAGATGCTGCTGCTAGAAAAGTAGTGAACGAAGGTTTAATAAAATTAGGTATTGCTGCCAATGAAGCAGAGGCTAGAAAATATTTTCCGCATGGCACTTCTCATCATTTAGGACTAGATGTGCACGATATGGGACCGCGTACCTTATTACCAGGGGTGGTCTTAACAGTGGAGCCAGGCATTTACATTCCACCAGGAAGTAACTGCGATAAAAAATGGTGGAGTATTGGTGTAAGAATTGAAGATGATATTTTAATTACTGCAACAGGTAATAAAAATTTATCTGCAGGGTCTCCTCGTTCCGTAGAGGCGATTGAAAAAATGGCTAAAGAAAAAAGTATATTTAAAAAATAAATTTTAAGCAGAGCAGTAAAATAAAAATAAATTATTATTATAAAAAAACCTCACCTATTTAGGGGTGAGGTTTTTTTGTGGAGTCGAGGGGAGTCGAACCCCTGTCCAAACAATGTTACCATTGGTCTTCTACATGCTTATTGTTTTATTACTTGTCGGCGAATAGCAGGAAAAACACAAACCAATTATTCACTTAGCTGAATGGTACTTAAATAAAAGGCACAGCCTACTTTTATCGCATCCTGTTTTGGTTTTAATTAGGCTGAGGAGCGGGCAACAGGCCTGCCTTCTCTCTCGACCAAAATGGAAGTTAATTCACTGAATTAAGCAGCCATGGCAAAATTTGCTTCGCCTTTTGATTGTTTGGTATTCAGATTAAAGTGCTAATTACCCAACGCACTGCATGCTTACCCCAACCGCTACGACTGCTGTCAAAACCATACGACCCCAATTGTATCTTATGAGATAAAACTTAATTCGAACCTACAAAATTACAACTAAAATGTGAATTACTTAAATAATCGCCAAAAGTCAAGCCCCAAAGCGTATAGCATAAGGCCAAACATGAGCATCATACCCACTATTTGAGCGTATTCCATAAACTTATCACCTGGCTTTCTGCCTGTGATCATTTCTACTATAATAAACAGTGCATGCCCCCCATCCAAGGCTGGAATAGGCAGTACATTCATAAAGGCAAGTATAATAGAGAATATAGCAGTTAATGTCCAAAAACGTTCCCAATCCCATGCAGCAGGGAAAGTATTTCCAATGCTAATTAAACTACCTAGAGAATCATTGGCATTTACCTTACCTGTAAAAATTTGCTTGATGCCTTGAATATAATTATCTAAAGTAGTAAAGCAACGATTTACGCCTTCAGGTATGGCTTGAAAGAATGTAAAGTCTTTGTGGACGGTTTTAAATAAAGCATAAGGAAGTTTTACAAATAAACCTATCTGTCCTGAACCATTAATTAATGCTTTAGTATACACTGTATCATTGCCTCTTTTAGAAGTAACCATTACAATTGAATCGGCATATTTTTGCTTCACCTCAATAAATTCATACTGGTACCTAATACTGGTATTATTTATTTTTAACAGTGTATCATTTTTATTAAAAGCCCCTTCTAAAACTACAGCCGATGACCCCACTGAATCAATAATTACGGGTATGCGTGGAATCACAAAGGGATCTGATTTTTTAAACTTAGCAAGTGAACTAGCTAAACTACTTGGAATATTTAAAGAAATAATACTATCTCCTCTTTGCACTTCTATACTGGTGGGATTTGTTAAAATTAATTTAGATTCTAAAGCATCAAAGTTTTCTAATTCTTTTTTATCTAAGGAAACAATAATATCTCCATCTTGCACACCCATTTGTTTGGCGAGTGCACTGGCATGCACGCCATAGCTTACATTTTTTGCAGGCAAATAATCGTCTCCCCAATACCAACCAATTCCAATAAAAATAACAATGGCCAATACTACATTTACAATCACCCCACCTAACATTACAATGAGTCTTTGATAGGCTGGTTTAGATCTTAGTTCCCAAGACTCAGGTTCTTTTTTCAATTGCTCTTTATCCATACTCTCGTCAATCATACCTGCAATTTTAACATAGCCACCAAAAGGAACCCAACCAATACCGTATTCTGTATCTCCTATTTTCTTTTTCCAAAGACTAAAGCCTGGATTGAAGAATAAATAAAATTTCTCTACACGCGTTCCGAATATACGCGCTGGAATAAAATGGCCTAATTCATGCAAGACCACAAGTATTGAAAAAGATAAAATAAACTGTGCTGTTTTTACACCCACTGCTGCAAAATCAAATGCTAAAATGTACATATTTTATAATTGTATTAAAGAGGCTGCAAAATTACGCGCCTCTCCATCGGTTTCAAAATAATCTTCCAAGCTTGGCTTGGAGATATAGTTAATTTTTTCTAAAGTTTTTTCTATCAGCTCTGTCATTTCTAAAAATCCAATTCTATTTCTTAAAAAAGCATAGACTGCAATTTCATTCGCCGCATTTAAAACGCAGGGTGTATTACCCCCTTGCTCCATCGCTTCTTTCGCCAATTGTAAATTTCTAAATGTTTTTACATCTGGTTCGTCAAAACTTAATTGATTCGGTTTATCGAAAAGATATCTTGGAAAATTATTTTTTAATCTTTGCGGAAAAGCCATTGCATATTGAATGGGTAATTTCATATCGGGAAGTCCCATTTGTGCTTTTATACTGCCGTCTTCAAACTGCACCATGCTATGAATAATACTTTGAGCGTGCACTACTACTTTAATTTGACTGGGCGCTAAATTAAATAACCATCTTGCTTCAATCATCTCCAGCCCTTTATTCATAAGGGTTGCAGAGTCTATGGATATTTTTGCACCCATGGACCAATTAGGATGTTGTAATGCGTGGTCGCGTTTTACATTCACTAAGAAATTAGGTTTCTTCCCTAAGAAAGGGCCTCCACTAGCTGTTAAAATTATTTTTTCAATAGGATTGTTTTGCTCTCCCACTAAACATTGAAAAATAGCAGAGTGCTCGCTATCTACTGGAATAATAGCTGCTCTATTTTCTTTTGCTTTTTGCATGACTATATCGCCTGCCACTACTAATGTTTCTTTATTGGCAAGACCAACGGCCTTACCATTTTCAACCGCTGTTAAAGTGGGTTTTAATCCTGCGAAGCCCACAATACCTGCCATCATAAAATCATAACAATCCATGGCAGCTACTTGCTCTAATGCATCTTCCCCTGCAAATACTTTTATAGGTTTCCCCTCTAATGCTTTTTTTACAGTTGCATATTTTGTAAGGTCTACGATGACTACAATATTGGGCATGAATACTAAGGCCTGTTCAATTAATAAAGACTCATTAGAATGGGCTGTTAATATTTCAGCTACAAATAATTCAGGATGTGCAGCAATTACCTCAAGGGTTTGTTTCCCTATCGACCCTGTTGATCCGAAAATGGCAATTCTTTTTTGACTCATCCAATAGTTTTCTTAGACACTAAAATTAAGCTATTATTTTTTTATAGGGCAATATATTGCTTTAGCGCATCGGCAATCACTCGGTCATTACTTAAACGGGGTACTTTATTTTGACCCCCCAATTTTCCCTGCGCTCTCATATAATCAATAAAGGCATTTTTTTGCATGGGATTAATTTGCAAAGGCGCTAATATAGAGCCTGCTATTAAATCCTCATAGTAGACATTTTTAGTAGATAGTACTTCGTTCAATTTTTTACTAAATAAAGCCATATCCGCAGGCTTTTTTTCAAACTCAATAAACCATTCATGATAACTTTTCCCTTCCCCTTGTTGAATAAAAGGAGCCACTGTAAATTCAACCACTGACACCCCCATTTGTTTTGTTACTTCTAATAATGCCTGTTCAACTTCTTCTCCTATCACATGCTCTCCAAAAGCAGAAATAAAATGTTTGACTCTTCCTGTAACTATGACTCTGTAAGGGTCAATGCTTACAAATTTTATGGTATCGCCTAAATGATAGCCCCATAAACCCGCATTGCTATTAATGACCATTGCATACTGCTCTCCTAATTGTACATCAGCTAGTGAAATTCTAAGGGGCGCTTCATCATGCACATGCGCAAGTGGAATGAATTCATAAAAAATACCGCTTCGGGTATTTAATAATAAACCTGGTTCAGTTCTTGTATCTTGATAAGCAAAGAAACCTTCGCTAGCTGGAAATAATTCAATAGTATCAATCTGCTTTCCGATGGTATCGAATAATTTTGTTTTATAGGGTTCGAAATTTACACCTCCTTGCACAAGCACTTGTAGGTTAGGAAAAATTTCAATCACAGGTTTTCCCGTTATTTCAACAATTCGATCAAAATACATTTGCACCCAAGGTGGAATGCCTCCTATTAAACTCAAATCCTTTCCTAAAGTTTCTGAAACAATCTTATCCAATTTCTCTTCCCACTCTTCAATACAATTAGTTTCAAAGCTAGGGAGTTGGTTCCCTCTTAAATATTGAGGAATATGATGGTTCACAATGCCGCTTAATCTGCCCGTTGGAATACCGCCCACTCTTTCCAATTCAGGGGAACCACTTAGAAATATCATTTTCCCCCCTGCAAATTGGGTATTGCCCGTAACAGCCATGTAGGCAAGTATGGCATTTCTGGCCCCATTTATATGATTACCAATGGAATCCTTGGTTATAGGAATGTATTTTACCCCACTTGTTGTACCGCTGGTTTTAGCGAAATAGATAGGTCGGCCCTTCCAAAGCACGTTTTGACTGCCTTTCTTGATTTGATCTATATAGGGTTTAAACTGCTCATAGTCTCTTAAAGGGACGGCTTTTTGGAAGCTTGGGTAGTCATTCACCTTCTCAAAATGGTGTTCTTTTCCAAAAAGGGTGTTTTTTCCTACCTTAATTAATTGATTTAGAATGTCTTGTTGATCCTTGAGGGCAGTTTTGCGATCCTTCTGTATTTGACGATGAATGACACCTGCAAAGGGTTTGGCCAATAAAGATTTGACATTAATCATATTCGGATACATTATTATAGATAGAACGAAGCGAAAATAGGTACTAATTTAGTTATTGTCAAATCACTTTAGGCCTTAAAACTCAATTAAATGTGGGTTTTGAAGGCAATTTGGAAGCTCTATTATATTTTTTGAGAATTAATTGCAAATTGGGATAAAAATAATTACCTTTGCCGTCCTAATTTTGGACATTATGTTAGCAGTAGTTAAAATCGCAGGACAACAATTCAAAGTACAAGCAGGAGATAGCTTGTATGTACCTCACCTGCAAGGTAAAACCGGAGACAAAGTTGAATTCAACGATGTTTTATTTGTCGATAATAATGGAAGCATCTCTTTTACGAGCAAGGTAAAAGTGAAGGCTGAAATTTTAAACGACTTAGTACAAGGTGATAAAGTTATCGCCTTTAAAATGAAAAGACGTAAAGGTTTCCGCAAGAAACATGGTCACAGAACACATTACACACAAATTAAAATCGAGAACATCGCTTAATCTTGCTTAGGCAGGACCAGAGTAGATATATCCATTATTAATAAAAGGCTAGAAAAAAGAATATACTATGGCACACAAAAAAGGGGAAGGTTCCGTAAAAAACGGCCGTGATTCCCAAAGCAAACGTTTAGGTGTTAAGATTTATGGTGGTCAACCAGCATTATCTGGTAACATCATTATACGCCAAAGAGGTACTGTATACCATCCTGGTAAACACGTTGGAGTTGGCTCTGACTTTACATTATTCGCACTTTCTAATGGAATTGTGGAGTTTAAAAAAGGCAGAAATAACCGTACCACTGTGTCTATCCTACCGGTAGAAACAGTTGCTTAAAAAAAATAATTTTGCAGTTATTAAAAAAGTTTTCTATTTTTAATACATATTTACTAACCATTAAATCTAAAAAACATGGCAAAAGCTAAAAAAGCTGCTAAAAAAGCTGCTCCTAAAAAAGCTGTTAAAAAAGCTGCTCCTAAGAAAAAAGCTGCTAAGAAAGCTGCAAAAAAAGCTGCTCCTAAAAAAGCTGCAAAAAAAGCTGCTCCTAAGAAGAAAGCTGCTAAGAAAAAAGCTGCTAAAAAGAAATAATTATCGCAAGATAATTAAATCGTCTTTTTTGCTTTCAGCAGAAATAGATTTGAAGTCCTCCCCGTTTACGGGGGGGATTTTTTTTTGAACTATTTTTAATACATTCACGCATGCATAATTACGAGATCGCCGAACAATTTACTTTGCTTGGAAAACTAATGGACATCCATGGCGAAAACGCATTTAAAATAAAGTCCTATACAAATGCTGCCTACACATTAGATAAGTTAGCAGAACCCGTAAGTGAAATGTCAGCGCATGAATTATTTGCTATTAGAGGTATAGGAGAAGCGATAGGCCAAAAGATATTACAACTCATTGAAAATAAGCGACTTGCAATACTAGAGACCTATATAGAAAAAACACCTATTGGTATTTTAGAAATGCTAAAAATTAAAGGCTTAGGACCTAAAAAAATTATTACTATTTGGAAAGAATTAGAAATTGAAACAGTAGGTGAACTATTATATGCATGTCAAGAAAACAGATTAATCAACTACAAAGGTTTTGGTGCAAAGACGCAACAAAATATTCAAGAGTCTTTAGAATATTATTTACAACATCAAGGAAGTTATTTATATGAACAAGTAGAAACACTTGCACAAAATTTACAAACAATTTTGAATGAAAAATTTCCAGAGAACGAACATATTATTTCTGGTCATTTTAAAAGACAAATGGAGACCATCGATTTTTTAGATGTAGTCACTACCCTTTCAGAAAATAAATTAATAGATTGGTTAATTGAAAAAGAATTTACTGTTACAAAATTGGATGAATTTATAAGTTGCAAAGGGGTTGATAATTTCGAAATTAGGTGGCATGTTACGAGCCCTGAAAATTTCCATTGGACCAATTTTTCCCTTGCCTGTTCCCCCGATTTTCTAAAAAAATGGGTCGAAAACCCCCTTTTTGAAAAAAATTTTAAATTTATTTCTGAGGCCTCCCTATTCGAGCAAATAGGTATCCCCTTTATTCCGCCTGCCCAAAGAGAAGACCCAGCTATTTTATCCAAACTTCTATCCAATAATAAAACAAGATTGGCCCCCAGTATTCAGGTAGAAGATATCAGAGGTATTATACATTCACATAGTACTTGGAGCGATGGTATTCATACTATTGAGCAAATGGCGAAGGCCGCTAAAGATGCAGGTTATGAATATTTAGTCATCAGTGACCATTCAAAATCGGCCTTCTATGCCAATGGTTTAGAAATAGAACGCATCGCAGCTCAACATAAAGAAATAGATGCCCTGAATAAAAAGCTAGCCCCCTTTGTTATTTTTAAAAGTATTGAGTCGGATATTTTAAATGATGGCAGCCTAGATTATCCAGAAGGGATCCTTGAAAGCTTTGATATTGTTATTGCCTCTATCCATTCTAATTTAAAAATGACAGAAGAGAAAGCCATGATGCGTTTACTCAATGCCATCAATAACCCTTATACAAGTATATTAGGTCATCCTACAGGCCGACTTCTTTTAAGTAGAAAAGGATATCCTGTCAATCACAAAGCCATTATAGAAGCCTGTGCCGAGAATAATGTAGTGATAGAATTAAATGCCCATCCTCGCCGTTTAGACATGGACTGGCGATATATAGCGAATGCTGTAGAAAAGGATGTGCTTATATCTATTAATCCTGATGCCCATGCGGTGGAAGGATTTGCCGATTGTAAATATGGCGTACTAGTAGCTCAAAAAGCAGGGCTTACTTCTGCGCAAAACCTAAGTAGTTTTTCTTTACAAGAAATGATGGAATTTGTGGCCTTTCAACAGGCTAAGAGAAGCTAGTTAAAGTTATTAAAAACTAGGACTGCCTTTTTACATATACAAAATAGTCACCCGGCATAAGTTCAAAGCTTACTTGCTTATTAAACGCAAAGCTTAGCCCCGAGAAGGCATTTGTAAATTCCCCCTGTAAAAAGTCATGCGCTAATTCTACTTTTTGTATTTGATGAGAAAAATTAAGTACAACTAGTATGATTTGTTTTTCAGCATTTTTTTCAGGCTGCTGATCATATCTCAGAAAGGCCATGACTTGATTATTCGAAGTGGCTAAATTAAAACTATCCCCCTCCACAATACAAGCATATTGTTTTCTTAATTGAATAAGTGTTTTATAAAAGGAGGCTAATTGAGGCGCATTTTTCCAATCTATTGGGTCTTTATCAAAGAAGCATAATCTTTTATGATTGGGTAATTCCTGACCACTATATAGTAAAGGTATACCCTTCCATAAAAATGTAAAAACGGCCCAGGCCTTTGCAGCAATACCATACTTTTCATATTCAGTGCCGTTCCAAGTATTCTCATCATGATTAGAAGTGAAAAATAATTTATAGGCCCCCTTGGGATACTGCGCATAGGCATGCAGTTGATTATATATTTCATTTACCCCCGCATCTTCTATCTTAAGCGTTGCATGCATCCAAGACCAAGCATAACTTGCATCAAATACGGAATGATATTCAATATCCTCGCATTCTGCTAACCAAAATAAAGGCTTAATAGTTTCACAAGCCTTTCTTGCCGCGCTCCAAAAATCTAAAGGCACAAGATGTGCCATATCGCATCTAAATCCATCTATATTAAATGTACGCACCCAATATTGCATGGCCCCAATTAATGCAGCGCGCATGTCTTGATTTTTAAAATTTAAATCTACTACATCCTCCCAGCCATTTCTTTCTGTAAAATTCCCCTCTTCGTCTCTACTAAACCAATCGGGATGTGACTGCATCCATTCATGTTCTCTGCCTGTATGATTCGCAACCCAATCAATAATTACCTTCATCTCAAGTTTATGTGCTAATTGAATCAGGGAAAGAAAATCTTGTTCTGTACCAAATTCAGGATTCAGTTTTGTATAACTACTACATGCATAATAACTACCCAAACTTCCCTTACGCCCTTTTTCACTTATGGGGGTGACTGGCATTAGCCATAAAACTTCAATACCCATTTCTTTTAGTCTTGGAATATGCGCTTCGAATGCTTTAAAACTTCCTGCCTCTGTATATTGTCTAAGGTTTACTTCATAAATAGTTTTATCCTTGATCCATTCTACCGTTTTAAAACTTGCATCCATTTTATTTCAATTTTTAAACCATTTTTTATTAACTTGGCAAACACATGAGTAACACGAAGCCAGCTTTAGAGCGCAAATTAAGTCTTTTACATGCAACGGCCATCAACATGATTGATATGGTAGGTATTGGCCCCTTTGTGGTATTAAGTGTAGTGGCACAAATTATGGGAGGGCCTTATTTTTTATATGCTTGGGTAGCCGGCGCCTTACTTTCCTATTTAGATGCGATGGTATGGAGTCAATTGGGTGCAGCGCTGCCAAGAGCAGGTGGAAGTTTTCATTTTTTAAAAGAAGGCTATGGAGAAAAAGCGGGTTCACTAATGAGCTTTTTATTTGTATGGCAAACCATGATACAAGCACCCCTTGTAATTGCTTCTGCGGCCATTGGTTTTTCGCAGTATGCCAATTACTTCTTTCATTTAAGTTTTCTTCAAGAAAAAGCAGTGAGTGGACTAGTGGTTATTCTGGTGATTTTGTTATTATATAGAAAAATTGAATCCATTGGAAAAATTTCTGTGCTATTATGGGTAGGTGTGCTGGGCACCATGGCCTGGATTATTTTTGGAGGTATTGCACACGGTAATTTTTTAGAACCTATTAAACATGTCAACGACGGTTTTACAATGCAGCATGGTTTTGTTGCAGCCCTTGGTTTTGCCAGTGTAAAAACAATTTATAGTTATTTAGGCTATTATAATGTTTGTCATTTAGGAGGGGAGATAAAAAATCCGAGTAAGAATATTCCTAGAAGTATGTTTATCTCTATTACAGGTATTGCAATTTTATATTTAGCCATGAATGTATCGGTGGCCAGCGTGCTCCCCTTTCAAACAATTGTGAATAGCAAGTTCGTAGTAAGTGATTATATAAAGACCCTTTATGGTCCCACAGCAGGCGCCTTTGCGACTATATTAATATTAATGGTAGCCTTTGCCTCTTTGTTTTCTGCTACCTTGGGCTATAGTAGAATTCCTTATGCTGCTGCACAGGATAAATCCTTCTTTCCTTTTTTTAAAGAACTACATCCTAGATTACATTTTCCCCACCGCTCTTTATTAGTATTGGGAGGTATTGCCTTTGTATTTAGTTTACTGTTCAGGTTAAAAGAAGTCATTGATGGTATTTTAGCCATGCGTATATTAATTCAATTTATAGGGCAGGCCATTGGACTTTTGTTATTATTTAAAAGAAAAGGCAAAGGTTTTTTTCCATGGAAAATGCCCTTCTATCCCCTGCCTTTATTTTTAGCCATTATTATTTGGGTTGGTATCTTTTTTTCAACAGGTACAAAGATGATGCTAAGTGGACTTACGGTAATTAGCCTTGGGCTCATTGCTTATTTTATTGCTAAGAAATTTAAATGGATTGGTTAGCTATTTACTTCTAGTGCCAATAACACTAATAAGCAGTCCAATGATAAGTCCAATAATTAGTCCAACTTTTACATTCTTAATTAAGTAGCCTACGCCCAGTCCAATAACTAATAAAGTAAAAATGCTCAGATTGCGTCTCATAATTTTGAATTAATGCTTGGGAAGTGAAATGAGGTTGGCTAATAATTTATAAGCTCCGGGATTACCTGCAGGCAATTGCCTAAATAAAACCAAACTCAAATACACCATATTACCTTTGCCATAAGGGGCAATTAATAAACTACCCGTTGAAGGAGACTCCCCTTTATCATTCATAGAAAGCGGCGCTTCAAAATGAGCGTCCACATTTTCTGCCATATAAGTGCTTCTTTCTTGAACCCAATGATTAAAATCGGACTGCTCAATTTTATTAGGGAAATTTAGTACTGAATGCGTGGGTAATACAAAATTAACAGCTGCATTTTCTTGAGACACTCTTTTACCTGAGTTCACCGTAAATGCATAAGGCCCTACTTTTACTTTACGAATACCTACTTGATTACTTTTTAAATATTGAACTATTAAATTACCTCCTTGTTCAATATAGTTGTTCAGTATCTCATTTTGAGTGGTCAAAAATTCAAACATATTATAAGCTCTAATGCCCACCACAATGGCATCGAAAGTTTTTAATTTATTTAATTCAATATCGCTTTGCTTTAAAACAGTTACTTGATAGCCTAATTCAATAAGGGCTTCTGGTAACTTATCTCCTGCTCCATCGATATAACCCACCTTGGTACCCTTTGTTTTTACATTTAGCTCCACCAATTGAGTAGTTGCGGGTGCGAAATAAGTAATGGTGGGGATATGATCGTACTGAATGGTTCTTTTGTATAATTGATCTATGGCAGTGGGTAAATTTTGACTAGCTGATTTTATTTCCACTTCTTGATGCACAGTACTGCCTGTATGATTAATTTCTTTATAGCCTAGTTTGACAGGCTTACCTGCATTCACCAAGACAACTTCTTTATCGTATTTGGTTTCACGAAGGGGCACTACTACAATGGGTTGAAATACCTCTCCCTTAGTAGGATCAACATATTTGTATTGAATAGGTATCGTAAATGAAAAAGATTGCCCTTCAATGAGTACCGAACAAGTAGCTGTAAATACTGGATCGTTTTCAGCCTTACCAATAAGCATTTGGTCCTTCACTACAAACATACCTTCGGTTTTAGGTGCTACTAACCAATAAGGCTGTGAAATAGCTTGCGTTACTGGTATTTTAAAAGAATAGTCCCAGCTACTATTTTGATTATTTAAAAGGGTTTTACCAAAAACAGAATCTTTACCAGGTAAAGAAATTTTTTCTAAGACAGCGCGAGCATTTGACCTTTGATTAAAAAAGAATTGCACTTGTAAATTTGTTCCTGGAAAAACTTCTTGCTGTTGCGAACTGGCTTCCATAAAAATACCCGCAGCGTCTTTAATAATTGACTGGAGTTCAGTTAATTTATAATTTCTCCAAAGTGAATTAGGCAGGCCTGCAATTGATTTATATAAGTTCACTAGAGCAGGTACCGACTTAGCCGGATTTTCTATTTCATACTGCTTTACAATTTCGTTAATAGCAAGTTGAATACCTGGCGCTTGCAATCTATCCCAATTCGTATTCACCCCCTCCATAATATCTGTCTTGGGAATATCGCCGCCCGTGGTTTCAAAAAATTCAAAACTAGCCCCTCTTCTTCTTGGCCTGCCCTCACCCTGGCTTTTATGCATGGTTCTTGCTTCGGCTCCAATTTCACCATAGCTTTTACCCACCGTTGCATTATATCCACCTACTTCAATATTTAATTGACTATTACTTGTGGTATTTACCGTTCCAAAATTAAAAGTATTCCAAAGTATTCTTTTTGCTTTCCAAGGCTTCACACCGTATTTAAATTGTTCTGTAAATTTTGTACTATCAGCAGCCGCTATATAAGCCTCATTGGCAATAATGGCAGAGGCTGAATGATGACCATGTCCTGCTCTGGCATCTCTTGGAAAACGCGCAATAATAATATCGGGTTGAAATTTTCTAATGACCCAAACAGCGTCACTTAAAACTTCTTCATGATTCCAAATAGTTAAGGCTTCTTCAGAGGATTTACTATACCCAAATTCATAGGCTCTAGAAAAATATTGCTCTGCCCCATCCTGTGCGCGGGCTGCTAATAATTCCTGTGTTCTAATTAAGCCTAATTCTACGCCTTGCTCTTTACCTATTAAGTTTTGACCACCATCGCCTCGGGTTAAACTTAAATAAGCAGCCCTATACATTCTTTCTTTGGTCAAATAAGGTAGGAAACTATTATTCTCATCATCAGGATGTGCTGCTACATATAAAACACTACCTACTACCCCCATTTTTTTTATCTGGGCATAAATTTCTGCACTGCTTTTTTGCGCATACAAAGATGCATTGAATAAAAAACAAATTGAAATGAATAGAACTACTTGACGCATGATTTAAAAAATTTCATTTTTTTCACTTAAATATTCTAGAATAAAAGGCTAATTCATACCCCCTAAAAATAAGGAAGTTTGGGCTTAAAATGGGGCTATAGAAGGATAGTTTTACACAAATGATAGTCGCTAGTTTGTTGAATTCTAAATATTTAAGTAAATTACTTGCTCAATTGAAACCCTATGAAAAAAGCGCTGCAAGCCTTCCCTATTTCAAAGTCAATTTTGCTGTTATTTGTCCTTCTTTTGTCAGGCGAATTAATGGCTCAATCCTTTTTAAAAGCGCATCCTCATATTAATCCTTATCAATATGTAGTGGTGAAAGAAAAATCATTTGACAACGGGGCCGTTACATCGGCACATCCACTAGCCAGTATGGTAGGTGCGGCTATGATGCAAGAGGGAGGCAATGCTTTTGATGCGGCTATCGCTACTCAACTAAGTTTAGCCGTGGTCTTTCCAGGGGCAGGTAATATTGGTGGAGGAGGTTTTATGTTAGCTAGAAAAGTCAATGGAGAATTAATAGGTATTGATTATCGTGAAGCAGCACCTGCTTCTGCAAGTAGAGATATGTATTTAGATGCAAAAGGAAATCCAATTGATGAAAAATCGACAGCAGGCACTTCGGCTTCTGGTATTCCAGGTAGTATTGCAGGCATGATTAGCACACATGCTTATGCTAAATTACCTTTTGCAAAATTGATTCAACCCGCTATTGAGTTTGCTGAATTTGGATATGTGATTTCAGAAAGAGAAGCCAATGGTTTAAATGCAGAGCGTGCTAATTTTATAAAGCATAGTTCAGCACCAAGTGCATTTACACAAAAAAAAGATTGGAAAGCAGGTGACACACTTATTCAATTAGAACTTGCTGCTACATTGAAACGCATTCAAGCAAAAGGACTAGCAGGTTTTTACGAAGGATTGACTGCAGAATATATAGTTAAAGAAATGCAACATAGTGGTGGCTATATTAGTATGGAAGATTTAAAAAACTATAAACCCAAGTATAGAAAACCTATAGAGTTTGATTATAGAGGCCATCATGTAATAAGTTTTGCCCCTCCTTCTAGCGGTGGAATATTAATTGCACAGATGATGCAAATGATTGCCCCTTTTAATCTACAGAAAATGGGATTGAATACCCTAGCTTCTGTCAACTTAATGGTGGAGTCACAAAGAAGAGCCTATGCAGATCGTGCAGAACATATGGGCGATCCTGATTACTGGAAAGTACCTACCAAAACCTTAATTAGTAATAGTTATGCGCAAGCAAGAATGAGCGATTATAAAGAAGGTATAGCCGGAAGCAGTAAAAATACAGTTGCTGGACTTGCACATGAAAGTAAAGAAACCACGCATTTAAGTGTGATTGATAAAGAAGGAAATATGGTAGCCATTACCACCACTTTAAATGATACTTATGGCAATAAAACCATTGTGGCGGGTGCAGGCTTTTTATTAAACAATGAAATGGACGACTTTAGCATAAAACCAGGTGTACCTAATATGTATGGGGCATTGGGAGGAGAAGCCAATTCAATACAACCAGGTAAAAGAATGTTAAGTTCTATGACACCTACCCTAGTCACTGTTAAAGGCAAGCCTTATATAAGTATTGGGACACCAGGCGGCACTACGATTCCCAACCAAGTGTATGAAGGACTGGTGAATATTATTGACCATAAAATGACCATCAAGCAAGCTATTGATGCCACAAGATTCCATCACCAATGGATACCAGATCTGATAGCTTTAGAAGATGATTTCCCAGAAGATATCGAGAAAGGCCTGAAAAATATGGGCTACAAAACCATCAGAGATGGCCAATTTGGTAGAATGGATGGTATTCTTATTTCAAACAATGGCAAAAGAATGGCGGCCGGAGATAAAAGAGGTGATGATAGCGTAGCTGGCTATTAATTTTTGTATTTTTACAAAAACCCCATCATTGTTAAATAAGAAATTTACCCTACTTAGAATTATTGCCGCAGCGGTAGTAGGTATATTCTTATTTACCTATCTATTATTCTTATTGCCTTGGGTACAAAACAAAGTGGCACATCGTATTGCCTCCTCTTTTAGCAAAACCATTGGAGCCCCCGTAGAATTGGGTCAAGTGCGTTTTTCCTTATTCGATAAATTAGATGTTCAACATATACTTATTAGAGATGAAAATAAGGACACACTCCTTTATACCGAATCTTTAAAATTAAGATTAAGCGACTTATACTTCACCAACAATACCCCTATTATAAAATATGTTGGCTTAGTCAATACCAAATTCTATTTGCATCGTAAAACCGAGAAATGGAATTACCAATTTATTCTAGATCAACTCAATAAAACAGCAGACAGTAATCAAAAAAATACTGAATTTGATTTAAAGAAACTAGACATCTCTAATTTTCAATTTATTAGCGATGACCAGTGGATGGGTAATAAAACTATTTTTTCTTCCAATAATATGCTAGTTAATATAAAATCTATTAATGGGAAGAATATTAATATAGATCAGATCATTGCCAATAAGCCCTATTATCTTATTCAAAATAAAGAGGGGTTGAACCCTATTAAAACGAGCGCAAAACTCATTAAAAGAAAAAAAGGGGAACTCTATTTCAACAATAGTCATCTTCAAATTTTCGCAAATGAAATAAAGGTCATTAACGGTAAGATGTGGATTGAAAATGGATTCAATCCCCCTATTTCAAATTTTGATGTCGATCACATTAGAATGAAGGATATTAATGCCAATATTCGTCAGGTAAGTTTCTTAGAAGATACCATTAAGGCCACTGTTAGCTTACGCGTGAAAGAGCAGTCGGGTTTTGAAATAAAAAAACTAAGCACTCAGTTTAAAATGACTCCTGAAATAATGGAGTTCAATCAATTTTTATTAAAAACCAATAATAGCACCATTGGTAGTTATTACGCTATGCAATACAAGGATTTAGTCAATGATTTTGCTTCTTATAATAATAAAGTAACCATGAAGGCGCATTTGGTGAATGCCAATCTAGCATTCGATGATATTGCCTATTTCGCCCCTGCCCTGCAGAACATACATCAAAAGGTTAACACCAGCTTTCATTTTTTAGGAACTGTAGCTAATTTTGAAACAAAGGACTTTAAAGCATACTATAATAAATCAACGCTTAGTGGAAACTTATCAATGATAGGCATTTCTGATATGCGTAATACAGAGGTTAAATTTACGAGTATTATTGCCAGTGCTAACTACAACGATATGGCTAATTGGATTCCTAGCTTACGCACTAAAACTGAGTTAAATGTAAATAGC
>Ga0079300_10000101_pt1 | contig 25183 bp, 15 predicted proteins | sample Wag4_2014_7_11_FD_74799 | JGI IMG/M metagenome (GOLD analysis project Ga0079300, IMG submission 74799) | Fresh water microbial communities from Ohio, USA - Utica-2 Time Series HT 2014_7_11 | ecosystem: Environmental > Aquatic > Freshwater > Water tank | place: USA: Ohio | collected 2014-07-11
AAGAACCGAACCGTGGTTAACCAGGTATCCGTTAACGTGCAGCAGGGAGAAATCGTTGGATTGCTTGGTCCCAATGGTGCAGGTAAGACCACTTCTTTTTATATGGTGGTCGGTCTGATTAAACCTGATGAAGGAGAGGTGTTTTTAGACAACCAGAACATCACCAAGCTGCCCATGTACAAAAGAGCACAGATGGGAATCGGTTACCTCCCGCAAGAAGCATCCGTTTTCAGAAAGTTATCTGTAGAAGACAATATCAGTGCCGTACTGGAGATGACCAAACTCAGTAAAAAACAACAGAAGGAAAAGCTGGAAGAACTGCTGAACGAATTCAGGCTCACCCATGTGCGCAAAAACAATGGCGATTCCCTGAGTGGTGGCGAACGCAGACGCACTGAAATTGCGCGTGCATTGGCCGTTGACCCGAAATTTATTCTGCTGGATGAACCCTTTGCCGGAGTAGACCCCATAGCCGTTGAAGACATCCAGACCGTTGTAGCCCGCCTCAAACTCAAAAATATTGGTATCCTGATTACCGATCACAACGTAAATGAGACCCTTTCTATCTGCGACAGGGCATACCTGCTCATCGAAGGAAAAATCTTCAAGCATGGATCAGCCGAAGAACTTGCAGAAGATGAACAAGTCCGCAGACTTTACCTCGGAAGAAACTTCGAACTGAAAAGAAAGGATTATCTTCACGAAGAAGCCCGGCAGGAATCCCTATACGGAGATCGCTGAGCAATACAACCAACATGAAACTCTTGAGTCCTGCCATATCAACCCTGGCAAGGCTGAGATCCTGGCGGATAGAAGCCTGGATACAGCATCCCATATCTGCACAACGTGAAGTGCTGCAAGACCTTGTGACTGCTGCCCAATACACAGAATTTGGCAGACTATATGACTTCCCGAGTCTTTTCACAACTAGAGCATTTAAACAAGCCGTTCCCATCCACAGCTATGAAGACCTCAAACCCTATGTGGAAAGGATTATGGCCGGAGAACAAAATATCCTCTGGAACACACCCGTAAACTGGTTTGCCAAAAGTAGTGGCACCACATCAGATAAAAGCAAATTCATACCTGTAAGCGAGGAAAGCCTGGTAGACGGTCATTTCAAAGCTGCCAAAGATGTGCTTTCCCTCTATTACATGCATAACCCTGACTCGGACCTCCTTACAGGAAAAGGGCTCGTAATAGGTGGGAGCCATACCATCAGCAACCTGCATGACGAAGCCCATTTTGGCGACCTCAGTGCAGTACTGATGCAAAACACACCATTTTGGGGTAACTGGATCAGAACGCCGGAACTCAAAATTGCGCTCATGGATGAATGGGAAAGCAAAATTGAAATGCTGGCAGACACAACCCTGCTTGAAAATGTAACTTCAGTTTCCGGGGTACCCACCTGGACACTTGTACTTTTCCAAAAAATACTGGAGAAAACCGGCAAACAAACCATGAAGGAAGTCTGGCCATCTCTTGAACTGTACATGCATGGTGGTGTTTCCTTTCATCCCTATAAGGAACAATTCAAAAAACTGATTGGAGAAGATATCCATTACCTCGAAATGTACAATGCCAGTGAAGGCTTCTTTGCGGCTCAGGATATTCCGGGTTCGGATGGCATGTTGCTGTTCCTCGACCATGGTATTTTCTATGAATTCATGCCGCTCGAAGAATATGGCAAAGATGAACCCCGAACCATCGGACTAAAGGATGTTGAACTGCACCAGCAGTATGCTCCCGTAATCAGCACCAATGGCGGACTGTGGCGGTATCTTATAGGAGATACCATTGAATTCACCAGCCTGAAACCATTCCGGATCAAAGTCAGTGGTCGTCTGAAATTATATATCAATGCTTTTGGAGAAGAACTGATCATCGATAATGCAGAAAGAGCCATGGCAGCCACCTGCCAGCTAACGGGAACAGTAATCACAGACTATACAGCAGCCCCTGTTTATTTCAGTGAAGACGGAAATGGAGCCCACCAGTGGCTGATTGAATTTGAAAAAGAACCAGAAGATATCCGTGCATTTGCGCACATCCTGGATGAGGAACTGAAAAAACAGAACAGCGACTACGAAGCAAAAAGACATAAAGGGATTGCCCTCCGGGAACCTGTTATTCAGTCGCTTCCACGCGGTACATTCAGTAAGTGGCTAAGAGACAAAAATAAACTCGGTGGCCAGCACAAGATACCCAGACTCAGCAATGACCGGAAAATTGTGGAAGAAATCCTCAAGATGCTGGAAATTCAATAATTTCGCCCACTCAACCAAACCCTCACAACTCTAAACTATCCCATCATGCTACTCGAAAATAAAGTTGCCATTGTTACCGGTGCTGCCCGCGGAATAGGTGAAGCCATTGCCCTTAAATTGGCTGAACATGGTGCGCACATTGCCTTCACGTATGTCAGTGAAAGCAGCGCGGAAAAAGCTGCTGCATTGGTAATAAAACTGGAAGGATTGGGAGTTAAGGCAAAGGCATGGAGAAGTAATGCAGGAAAATATGCTGAATCAGAAGCCTTTGTCAATGATGTTGTAAAAGAATTCGGAACCATTGATGTATGTGTCAACAATGCAGGCATCTCTAAAGATAACCTCCTCATGCGCATGACACCAGAACAATGGGATGATGTTATGGAAGTGAACCTGAAAAGTGTTTTCAACATGACCAAACAGGTCATCAGACCAATGATGAAACAACGCAAAGGCTCTATCATCAACATGAGCTCAATCGTAGGTGTGCGCGGCAATGCCGGCCAATGCAGCTATGCCGCCAGCAAAGCAGGTATCATTGGCTTTACCAAATCTATAGCCCAGGAACTTGGCAGCCGGAACGTACGTTGCAATGCCATTGCACCCGGTTTTGTTGAAACAGATATGACACAATACCTCAAAGATGGGGAAGGCGCACAGGCTTATATGTCTAAAATTCCAATGGGCAGGTTCGGTTCCGCTGAAGAGATAGGCAATACCACCCTTTTCCTGGCCTCAGATCTCAGCAGTTATATAACCGGACAGGTAATTAGTGCCTGTGGCGGACTCAATATATAAGCTGATTTAATCTTTCAAATAATATTTTTTTATTAAAACCCGATCGGAATCATCTATTTATTGATTTCGTATTGTAGTTTTACGTGCTTTGAATAAGAAAATATTTGCATACTTCCTGCTTACGATTATCTCCTTTCAACTACTTCCGTTAAAGGAGGTTGGTGCTATTTTTTATGGCAACCAAATGATAGAAGAAATATGCAATACTGGTGCTGATGCCGACGGTAAAAATGCCGAAAATAGCGAAGACTTGAAAAAATCAGACATGTTTTTGCAGTCTTTTAGCGACAGCCTTTCACTCAATACCAGTAAATCTGCAACTTCATATGCCATCCAGCAAGATTACCATTCCCGTCCGGCTGATGACATACCAACCCCACCACCCCTGTCCTTTTTTCAAGTTTTAGCTTAACGATATCTATACTCAATTTCCAGCTTCATAGAAGTTAATGCAAATTATGATCACAGCATTTTTACAAAAATATTGTGCATAATATCATATCCTGGTGAACGTAAAACAGGCTTCATCAATAAACATTCTTTTGTACCAACGCTCCAAGTCTTAAACATATGAAATCCCTAAAACAAACATTTAGTGCAGACCTGCTGGCCGGTATGGTCGTTTTCCTGGTTGCCCTGCCTCTCTGTCTTGGCATAGCTGTAGCCAGTGGGGCGCCGCCTTTTGCAGGCATCATCAGCGGTATCATAGGTGGTATTATTGTAGGTGTATTAAGCAAATCACATGTAAGTGTAACTGGTCCGGCTGCAGGTCTCATCGCCATCATCCTGGTAGCGGTAACAGACCTGGGATATGAAACATTTTTGGCAGCAGTGATGATTGCCGGTCTGATTCAATTGACACTCGGATTGGCAAAGGCAGGTGGAATTTCCAGCTATTTCCCAACCAGTGTCATTGAAGGGATGTTGGTGGCTATAGGTATCATCATCATCAAGAAAGAATTGCCGCATGCCATTGGCTATGACCTGGAACATGAAGGTGATTTCTTCTCTTACCAATTGTTGAAAGAAGATGAAGGTTTCTTTGGAGAATTGATTCATTCGCTCAATTTTGCCCATACCGGAGCCATCATTGTTGCGCTGATTTCCATTGCTATCATCATCGCTTTCAACAAAGTGCCGGCATTAAAAAAAATCAAAGCCATTCCTGGCGCATTGATAGCAGTGGTTGCGGGTATTCTGCTGAACGAGCTCTTCAAAATTGCCGCACCACAATGGATCATCGCCAATGAACACCTGGTTGTGTTGCCTACCGCCAGCTCCGTTGCTGACTTTTTCTCCCAGTTCCAGACACCTTCATTTTCCGGTTTTATCAACCCACAGGTATGGGTAGTTGGGCTAACAATTGCCATCGTAGCAAGTATTGAAACATTACTTTGCCTTGAGGCAGGCGATAAAATGGACCCACTGAAACGCTACTCCAGTGCCAATGCAGAACTGCGCGCACAAGGTATTGGCAATATGCTGTCTGGTCTGATTGGGGGATTACCAATGACTTCAGTAATCGTTAGGACTACTGCCAATATCAATGCAGGTGCAAAGAGTAAATGGTCTGCGATTTTTCATGGTATCTTTCTGCTGCTGGCTGTTGTAGCGATTCCCGGCCTCCTCAACAAAATCCCAATGGCCAGCCTGGCAGCCATCCTGATTATGATTGGACTCCGGCTAGCGAGTCCGAAAGTATTCTTACACATCTGGCATTCAGGTAAACACCAATTCGTCCCATTCATCATCACTGTCTTAGCAGTGGTATTCACCGACCTGCTCAAAGGTGTGGGCATCGGACTGGTGGTAAGCGTTTTTTATATTCTTGCAGGAAACATGAAACTGGCTTATTTCTTCAGAAAAGAAAAACACAACGATGGAGAAACCATTCACATCGACCTGGCACAGGAAGTGTCCTTCCTCAACAAAGCAGCCATCAAACAAACACTCGGCGCATTGCCTGAAAACAGCACTGTAGTAGTGGATGCCGCCAATACCGTTTACATCGACCATGATGTACTGGAACTCCTACGGGATTTTGTGAATTATGGTTCGAAAGAAAAAAACATCAATATCACGCTGATGAATTTCAAAGATGCTTACAAGATGGGGGAATTCACCCATGTGCATTCAGAAAAAGATTGACCAATGAAAAAACAAAAATTAACTAAATCAAAAACCAAAATGAAAGCATACGAAAAATTACTCGAAAGTAACAAGAATTGGGCCAGTACAAAAGTTAAGGAAGATCCTGAATTCTTCTCCAGGCTGGCTAATGTACAAAGCCCGGAATACCTTTGGATAGGCTGCAGCGACAGCCGCGTTCCACCCAATGAAATCACTGGTACATCACCCGGAGAAATCTTCATCCATAGGAATATTGCGAATATGGTGGTGCATACTGACCTGAACATGCTTTCTGTATTGCATTATGCTGTAAATGTGCTGAAAGTAAAGCATGTGATTGTTTGCGGACACTATGGTTGTGGAGGGGTAAAAGCGGCCATGAGCCAAAACTCCTTTGGTATCATCAACAAATGGCTCCGCAACATCAAGGACGTGTACCGCATCCACCGGGAAGAATTTTACAGCATAGCAGATGAAAACAAGCGGGTTGACAGGCTGATTGAATTGAATGTCATGGAGCAGGTCATGAACCTGGCCAAGACTTCCATTATTCAGGAGGCATGGAAGGATCGTCAAGGACCACACCTGCATGGTTGGGTATATGGACTGGCAGACGGTATCATCAAACCCATCATGGAAATGGAGCCGGGATCAAAAATAGATCCGATCTACGAATTCGATAACCTCTGATCAAAGAGGTTATCACTTAATCCCTGGCATCAATTGCAGTACATAGCGCATCAAAAATGCTATCGATTGAACCTAGTCCGTTGATGTGCACCACTTTATCGAGGTGCCTGTAATGATCAGCAACGGCAAGTGTTTCATTTTTATAGACATTGATGCGCTTTTGCTGTATGGCAGGGTCAGCATCGTCTGTTCTGCCAGAAGTCTTTGACCTGTTCAACATCCTTGCCATCAGCTCCTCATCCGGAACATCCAATGCAAGCATGAGGTCAATATGGGATTCATGGCTCATGAGGAGGTTATCGAGCGCCTCGGCCTGTGCTTTGGTTCTTGGAAAACCATCAAAAAGAAAACCATGCACACCCGGATTGGCCGTAATGGCTGCATCCACCATGCCAATCACCACTTCATCCGGAACAAGCTGACCGGCATCCATAAAAGATTTTGCCTTCAAACCAAGTTCAGTCTGATTGGTTATCTCAGCACGTAAAATATCACCTGTAGAAAGGTGCTTAAACCCATACTGTGCAATCAGTTTTTCTGACTGAGTGCCTTTACCACTGCCGGGAGGACCAAATAGAATGATATTGAACATATTGTTGGCTTACTGGTTATTAATAATATCCAAAAATTGAAAGAAATCGTTTGAATTGATGCATTCCTTTAACAAAATCCTTAGGCAAATATAATTACATTTATAAGGATTGTAAACTGAATCAACATGAAATTGAAAAGCGTCATCATCATCACCCTGGCCATGGCCAATATCCATTGTGGACAGGCTCAGGATCAAAACAAAAAAACAGAACCCAAAATGAGTAACTCAGCCTCGAATCCAGCTTTTAACAGAAAGAGTGAAGAAAAAATAGAGATGCCTGAAGAAAAGTGGAAAGAAATCCTGACTCCCGAACAGTATTATATTGCTCGGCAAAAAGGAACAGAACGTCCCTGGACCAGCAAGTTTGAGAAATTTGACGAAAAGGGTACTTACTATTGCGCAGCCTGCGGCAATACCCTGTTCCAAAGCAATACCAAATTCGACAGCGGCTGTGGATGGCCCAGCTTCTTTGAACCTGTCAATAAAAAAAGCATCATCTATACCCCCGATAATTCACATGGCATGAAACGCACTGAAGTGCAATGCGGCCGTTGCAAGGCTCACCTGGGTCACGTTTTTGATGATGGTCCGCCCCCAACCGGACTGCGTTACTGCATCAACGGGGTGATATTGGGGTTTGAGAAGGGGAAGTGAGTTGTGAGTTGTGAGTTGTGGGTTGTAGGTTGTGGGTTGTTGGTTGTGGGTTGTGGGTTGTGAGTTGTTGGTTGTGGGTTGTGAGTTAACTGACAACCTATAACCGACAACAGACAACCCACAACCCACAACCCACAACCAACATCAGTCTTATTTCGCCTGATCCATCTCAGCAAAGATGGTTATCTCCACTTCCTTACCTACTACTGCTCCACCAGCTTCGATGGCTGGATTGAATTTTTGTCCGAATGCAAGACGATCAATGGTGGCTTTAGCCTTGAAACCGGCTTTGATACCCTTACCAGTATTTACCTGTCCACCATAAGTAACATCAAATGTTACAGTCTTGGTTACATCGCGGATTGTCAAGTCACCAGTCAGTGCATACTTGTTACCGCCCAATGGCTTCATAGACTTACTTACAAAAGTCATCTTGGGGAATTTCTCTGCATTGAAGAAATCATCACCTTTGAGGTGACCATCCCTGCGCTCATTGTCGGTATTGACAGAAGCTACATCCACACTGAAATTGACAACTGCATCTGAAAGATCAGCTTTGGAAGCCACCAGACTTCCGTCAAACATTTTAAATGAACCTTCCACCTCAGATACCACCATGTGGGAAACGGTGAATTTAACATTGGAATGCACTTTGTCGAGATTCCATTTGGTCTGTGCCTGAATACCCAACACCGCTACGATGAGAGCAATTGAAAGTACGAGCTTTTTCATTTTTTAATTTTTTTAATGTTTAAACACTAAATTAGAACGTTTCAAGATTACGTCCAAATTAATTGCAAAAGTTAGACACATAAATGAGGATTTTGTTCAGCAAAAAGAAATTTTCAGTCAATCGTATTAATCCATAATTTACAGCACACAGAATCACAATAACATGAGAAAATGTATTTCCCTCCTTTTCATGCTGTCAGTTTCGTTGTTCAGCGTGGCTCAGCAGGTTAAATTAGAGCAATTAAAATCCTGGAAACCCAGAAACATTGGTCCGGCTGGCATGAGCGGTCGCATTACCACCATCGACGCTGTAGTGGCAGACCCCAACCAAATCTGGCTGGGTGCCGCATCAGGAGGTGTTTGGAAAACCCATAACGCAGGCGCCAGCTGGGAATCGGTATTCGATGAGCAACCCATCCTCAATGTAGGCTCAATCGCCATCCAACAATCTAATCCAGCTACCGTTTGGGTAGGAACAGGTGAAGGTAACCCACGTAACTCAATCAGTCTGGGTGAGGGTATCTATAAAACCATCGACGGTGGTGCCTCCTGGAAGCGTATGGGACTGGAAAAAACACGTAATATCCACCGCATCATTGTTGACCCATCTAATCCAAATACTGTTTATGCGGGCGCAATAGGCAACCCTTACGCCGAACACCCGGAAAGGGGCGTTTTTAAAACTACCGATGGCGGTGAAACCTGGAACAAAATTCTCTTCACCAACGATACCTCAGGAGTGGCCGATATGATCATGGATCCCTCCAACCCCAATAAACTCTTTGTGGCCATGTGGCAACACCGCCGTACGCCCTGGAGCTTGAGCAGTGGCGGTTCTGGAAGCGGACTATACATGACTTATGACGGTGGCAAAACCTGGAAAAAGCTGGGTGAGAAAGAAGGACTTCCAGGCGGTAACTACGGCCGTATCGGACTGGCTATATCCCGCAGCAACCCTAACAGGGTTTATGCACTGGTGGAAGCCACCAAAAATGGTCTCTATAAAAGTGATGATGGCGGCAAAAGCTGGACGCTCATGAACAGTAACCCAGAATTTGTATCAACACGTCCTTTCTATTTTCAGGAAATCGCTTGCGACCCTGAAAATGAGAACCGACTTTGGCTGATATACCAGATGATCTCCAAAAGCGATGACGCCGGCAAAAACTTTGAAGTGGTCATCCCCTACAACGGCATCCACCCTGATCACCACGCTTTCTGGATCCATCCCACCAATCCCAATTTCATCATAGACGGTAACGATGGTGGCATCGGCATCACAAGAGACAAAGGAAAAACTTGGTTGTTTGATGAAAAGCTACCGGTTGGACAATTCTACCACATCAATGTAGACAATGAAATGCCCTATAACGTGATGGGTGGCATGCAAGACAATGGTACTTGGCGCGGACCGGCTTATACCTGGATGAGCGGTGGCATTAAAAATTATTATTGGGAAAACATCTGGGGTGGTGACGGCTTCGACGCCATGGCCGACCCAGATGACGCCAATTGGATCTATGCCATGAGTCAGGGTGGTTCCGTAGGCAAATACAATGTAAAAACCGGTGAAAGCTGGTACATCAAACCGCCGGCACCAGACCTGAAAACCATGCTGCGTTTCAACTGGAACTCAGGCATGGCCCAAGACCCAACCAATACATCAACTATTTATTACGGCAGCCAGTTCCTGCACCGCTCCACCAATAAAGGGGCATCATGGGAAATAATCTCTCCCGATCTGACTACCAACGACAGTGCAAAAATTGACCAGACAAACAATGGTGGTATTTCCATCGACATTACTGGCGCTGAAAACTATTGCACCATCCTCACCATCGCACCATCTGCCAAAGATAAAAATGTAATCTGGGTAGGAACTGATGATGGCAACGTGCAAATGACAAGAGATGGTGGCAAAACCTGGACCAACTTCAGGGGTAAAATACCAGGATTGCCAGTTGGTGCATGGATACCACAGGTTCAGGCATCCAGACATAATGCAGGTGAAGCCTTCGTGGTGGCCAATGACTACCGGAGAGGCGACTTCAAACCCTATATCTTCCGCACAACGGATTATGGCAAAACCTGGACAAGGCTGGCGGATGAAAAGAAAGTCACAGGCTATGCTCTCTGTGTTTTACAAGATCCAACAGAACCTAACCTGATTTTTGCAGGAACCGAACAGGGACTTTGGGTGAGCATGGACAATGGTGCAACCTTCCAACAATGGAAGAATGGCTACCCCAGTGTATCCACATACGACCTCGCTATCCAGGAAAGAGAGGCTGACCTGGTCATCGCCACTTTCGGCCGTGCCCTTTGGGTTTTGGATGATATCCGTCCGCTCAGGAAACTCGCTGCTAACAAAGGTATTGCCAGCAAAACCTTCACAGCCTTTGAAACCAAAACAGCTGTGCAGGCCCAATACCGCAATGCCCCTGGTTATGAATGGAGCACATGGGGAATATGGGATGCCGAAAACAGGTCATCGGGAGCACCTATTTCATTCTTTATCAAACAGGGTAGTGATAGCACTGCTAAAAAAGATACTGTAACAGTTAAAATATACAACGATAAAAACGAAGTCATACGTAACCTGAAATGGACTGCCGAAGCTGGCTTAAACCGGAACACCTGGGGCATGGAAGAACGTGGTTTCCGTTCTCCTGGGGGCGGGGGCGGTCGCAGAATGGGCGGCGGTGGCGGAGTCCGTGGTAACGCAGAACCAGGCGGACAGCAAGTATTGCCCGGAACCTTTAAAGTAGTGATGAGCTATAAAAATGAGAAAGACTCAACCATGGTGACTGTAATTGACGACCCCCGCTTGGGTAATCGAAACCCTATCAAATTGGCACAAGCTGCACTCAGGGCTGAATTGAAAAAGAGTGGTGATAAACTAACTGAAATAACAGATCTGCTCAGTGAAGCTGAAGAAGCAGCAAAAAAAGTTGATGGTTATATATCCGGCATGAAAGGCAAAGAAATTGATTCACTGAAAAAAAGTGGTAAGGAGTTGAATGAGGCCATAAAAACAATACGCGAATTCCTGAATGGTAAACCACAGACCAAACAGGGATACGGGCAGGTTCCCCAAATCACAGTGATGAATCAATACCAGCAAGCCAGCAGTGCAATCAGTTCCAAAGCCATCGAACCCGGTGCTCAGGAAAAAATGCTTGTAGCAAGGGCAGCAGGACTTGTTGAAGAAGCAGTGAAAAAGTCAGAAAACTTTAAAAATGGCATCTGGAAAAAATACCAGGAACAGGTAAAAGCTACTAAGCTAGATCCGTTTGGCAAATAATTTCTAATCCTTGGGCACGAGAAGGTAGGTTGTAAAACTTATCCCTCGTGCCTTTTTAATTGTCCCTTTTTGCTCGTGCCTCGTCCCTTATCACTCATCACGCTTACCTGGCTCTATGTCAATTCCTATTAATCAAAAACTGAAATGGTTTAAGCCCCTTGGGTTTAAGTGCCTTTGAGATTGTTACATTATCGTGTAAAACCTTGTAACGATTCACATCAATCAGTTCGTATGAAGTAAAGTATGTAGGAGAAGTCTCTACCTGAAAAAGTAGCAGGTTGATTTTATCGATCTCGCGTTGTATCGATGAACCAGTCCTTTGCTCATCTCGCTTGAGCAGAATCAAATCTCTTTTAAATTTTTTCATGTCATTTCAATATCCAACGAATCCTTGCTTCGCCGGGCAACTGCATTTATTCTTTTTAAGTGCGGTGCAAGACATAACCATGAAGTTCAACATGGCTAGAATCAATAGGTACAGGATTTTCCGGGATATGATAGACTTTTTCAAGACAACTAATTTACTGAATTGTTGAGACAATTACAATTTTTTTATCCACCTTTGTTTTTAAAATACCTACTACTATAATAAATAGTAACCCTAATCATATCAAACGCGTACTTGTAGCACCTTTGGATTGGGGACTCGGACATGCAACACGGTGCATTCCCATTATCAGGTTCCTGCTGCAGGCAGGTTGTACCGTTACCCTTGCGGGTGAAAAAGAGACAGCTGAACTACTACAGCGGGAATTTCCGCAACTCGAAATGCTGTTTCTGAAGGGATATAGAATTAAGTATCCCAAAAAAGGACTTTTTTTCATGCCTAAAATGTTTATGCAGCTGCCAAAGGTATTTGCAGCTATAAAATATGAAAATGCGTGGCTAAGGGTACAACAGTCAGTTATGCAGGGTAAATGGGACCTTATCATTAGCGACAACCGCTATGGTCTCCATCACCCAGGCCTCAACACGATTATCATCACCCACCAACTGGGAATCATATCGGGCATGGGCAGATGGGCAGATAGCCTATTTCTTAAATATACACACCGCTGGCTGAATTACTATCAACAAATCTGGATACCGGATTTGAAGGATGAAAACAATTTGGCTGGTAAACTTTCCAGACCAGTGGTCATGCCGAAGGAGGTAAAATATATTGGTCCGCTCTCACGCCTGGAACCCCTCCACAGCAATCCAGAACACATTCTCGTTATGCTTTCAGGACCCGAGCCCCAAAGGTCAATTCTGGAAAGAAAACTCAATGCACAACTTGATAAATTGAAATATCCCTGCCTCTTTGTTCGGGGGTTACCACGAAGCAAACAAACTATTCACAACAGAAAAAATGTTGAGTTTGTAAACCACCTGAATTCAGCAGAACTTGCCGTTGCCATTGCAAAATCAAAATATGTGATCTGCCGCTCAGGATATTCCAGTATCATGGATCTGATCAGGATGGGGAAAAAAGCCCTGCTGATACCCACACCCGGACAAACCGAACAAATTCACCTCGCTGAACACCTACATGAAAAAGGCTGGTTTGCTATTGTTAGCCAAAAAGATCTGGACCTAAGCTTGGCAGACCAACTCATCGCCACAGCTCAAACACCACTTCCAGTTATGGGAGTGGATGGCTTCAAGCAGGCTTTATCTGAATTGGGCATCCAATAACCTAAAGAAATCACCAAACACTATTTCATTTAAATTGTATTATTACAAATTTCTTCGTCTTGCAAAACAGCGTTGTGGAGTAGTTTAGATCTCCTTCAAGAAATAAAAATTCAGTCGTCAATTCAACACTTTAAATTGCATATTACAATTAATCAAACCAATCCACAAATGAGAAAGATCTGTCTAGCCATCCTAATGGGATGCTTCAGTCTCTCCCTTTTTGCCCAACCAACCTTTCCAGTGAATGGTGTGGGCGATGAGCGGACGACTACGTTTGCATTTACACATGCCACCATTGTAAAGGATCCCCAAAACAGCCTGCAAAATGCTACCATGCTGGTCCGCAATGGAAAAATCATCGCCATCGGAACAAACGTAAATGTGCCTGCTGATGCAATAATAACAGACTGCTCAGGCAAAACCATTTACCCCTCTTTTATTGATATTTATGCTGATTATGGCATGCCTGCACAATCGCAAGGAGCAGCTGGTTTCGGAAGGGGGTTTGGAGTAGCGCAATTAACCTCGAACCAAAAAGGAGCATATGGATGGAATCAGGCCATCAAGGCAGATGTAAACGCCTCGACCCTTTTCGTTTCAGACGAAACTAAAGCTAAAAGTCTGCGTGAACAAGGTTTTGGCGCTGTTCTTACACACCAGCGTGATGGCATTGCGAGGGGTACCGGAACATTCGTTTCGTTGTCTGGCAAAAAAGAAAATCTATCCATCCTGAAAGAAAAAGCTTCTGCCCATTACTCATTCAACAAAGGTAGTTCTACACAATCTTACCCATCATCTATGATGGGTTCTATTGCCTTGTTGAGACAAACCTACATCGATGCAAACTGGTATAAAAACAACAGCGAAAAGGAAGGAATCAACCTGAGCCTTATCGCCTGGAACAATACCCAGCAGCTGCCTCAGATATTTGAAGCAAACGACAAATGGAACGGGCTGCGCGCAGACCGTATCGGTGATGAATTTGGGGTTCAATACATCCTCAAAACCAGCGGAAATGAATACCAGCGTACGAAAGAATTGGCTGCCACAGGTGCAACCCTCATTGTTCCGCTCAACTACCCCATGGCCATGGATGTGGAAGACCCCAATGATGCCCGCTTTGTATCACTCGCAGACATGAAACACTGGGAACTTGCACCAACCAATGCTGCCGCTCTAGAAAAAGCTGGTATTAAATTCTGCCTCACTACAGCAGACCTGCGTGCACTCTCCGCTTTTATGGGTAACCTGAGAAAGGCTATCGAAAACGGACTTTCAGAAACTAGAGCATTGGAAGCACTTACAACTACGCCTGCTGCAACACTTGGCGTTTCAAATATCATTGGCAGCCTTGAACAAGGCAAACTTGCCAACTTCATCATCACCACAGGTAATGTTTTCAATGAAAAAACAGCTATCCTTGAAAACTGGGTACAAGGCAGCCGTTTCGCCGTAAAAACCGATAAATGGACTGATGCATCCGGTAAATACACCCTGGCTATCCAAAGTACTTCAGGTTCAAAAAACTATAATCTGGAAGTAAAATCAGCCACTGCGGCCAGTATCATCGCAACAGACACCATCGCAACAAAATTCAGCTTTGATGGCAAAGTGGTTAAGTTTAGCTTCAGTCCTGAGAAAAAATCCAAAAACACTTTGCGCCTGAGTGGTATCAGCAATGGCACTGCATGGAACGGTTATGGTGAAGACAGTGAGGGGAATAAACTGACTTGGACAGCCACACCTTCCGGTAGCCTTGCTTCTGCAGCGAAAGCAGATTTTGCAAAGAAAAAGGAAGCAGCCAAACTGGGCGAAGTAACTTATCCATTTACGCCTTATGGCTGGACTGAAGCACCAAAACAGGAAGCAATCCTATTTAAAAATGCAACAGTGTGGACCAATGAACAAGAAGGTAAGCTGGAAGGTGCTGACGTTTTGATCAGGGATGGAAAGATAGTTCAGGTTGGTAAAGGCTTGCTGGATGCTTCTGCCAAAGTTATTGACGCAACCGGTAAACACCTATCTCCGGGTATCATTGATGAACACTCCCATATCGCTGCTGCGTCTATCAATGAAGGTGGACAATCGGTTACCTCTGAAGTGCGTATCGCCGACAACCTCAATCCGGATGATATCAACATCTACCGCCAATTGAGCGGTGGTGTTACTTCCTCCCACATCCTACATGGTAGCGCCAATACCATCGGTGGCCAAACCCAACTGATCAAACTCCGTTGGGGTGCAAATGACGACAAACTCAAATTCGAAGGATCAGACGGCTTTATAAAATTTGCTTTGGGCGAAAACGTAAAGCGATCTTCAGCTACACAAGGCAATCTCCGTTTCCCGGATACCCGCATGGGTGTTGAGCAGGTTCTGACTGACGCCTTCAACAGAGCAAAAGATTATGAGGCTGCCATTAAAGCCGCATCAACTCCTGCACCAACATCAGCAAAAAGCAAAAAAACAGCTGCTCCTGCAATGGATCCTTATAGCTCAGTTCGCCGCGACCTTGAGCTGGAAGCATTGGTTGAAATACTCAATAAAAAACGTTTCATTACCTGCCACTCCTACGTACAGAGTGAAATAACTGCAGCACTGCGGGTAGGCGACAAATATGGTTTCACCTTCAATACCTTCACCCATATCCTGGAAGGCTATAAGGTGGCCGACAAAATGAAGGCACATGGCGCAGCAGCCTCAACCTTCTCAGATTGGTGGAACTATAAAATGGAAGTAGTGGATGCTATCCCCTATAATGCAACCATCATGTCTAAAGTGGGTCTCAATGTAGCCATCAACTCTGATGATGCCGAAATGGCCCGCCGCCTGAACCAGGAGGCTGCCAAAAGCATCAAATACGGCGGCATGTCTGAAGAGGATGCCCTGAAAATGGTCACCCTCAATCCCGCCAAAATGCTGCATGTAGACAACCGTGTAGGCAGCATCAAAGTAGGTAAGGATGCAGACCTAGTACTTTGGAGCGACAACCCGCTGAGCATCTATGCCCGCGCTGAAAAAACCATCGTGGATGGTGTTGTGTATTTTGACAGGGAAAAGGATGCCCAGTTGCGGAAACAACAAACAGCAGAAAGAAGCAGGTTGATCCAGAAAATGAATGGTGAAAAAAGGTCAGGTGGTCCGGTATCACCCGCAACACCGAGCTATTCCATTTTGCTAAATTGCGGTGATCACGACCACAGCCACGGTCTGCTTACAATTGAACAGGATTAATCAGTATCAAAAATAAGAAAATGAAAAAGTCAATTATATACCTTCTTTCCTGCCTTGCAATTGGTACAACCCTGCAGGCACAGGAATCAGTTTATCCCGCAAAGAAACAGGATGGTGCGGTTTACATCATGAATGGAACAGTGCATGTTGGCAACGGTCAGGTGCTTAACAATACTTCCATTGAAATTAAAGATGGAAAAATAACAACCATTGGCACCAATATCACTCCTGCAGCAGGTTCCATTGTTGCCGATGCGAAAGGAAAACATATCTACCCAGGTTTGATTCTTTCCAATTCCAACCTCGGATTGATAGAAGTAAGCAGCGTTCGGGCTACAGCAGATGCCGTTGAAATCGGGGAATACAACCCTTCCATAAGATCACTCGTTGCATACAATACGGATTCTAAAGTAATCAACACACTCAAAACCAACGGCATCACACATGCCAACATTGTACCACAGGGCGGAACCATCAGCGGTTCTTCATCCGTTGTTCAATTGGATGCCTGGAACTGGGAAGATGCCACATACGCTGCTGATAACGGCATTCACCTCAACCTACCAACCCTTTACAACAGGCCAAACCCTTACGCTGCATTTATGGGTCTGCGTGCACCACAGGGAGATCCTGTGAAGCGCGGATTGGATCAGATTGAAGAAATCAAGGAATTCCTGCGCGCAGCAAAATCCTATGGAACAGAAACATCCCATGCAGCGACAAACCTCAAATTTGAAGCGGTACAGGGGCTATTTTCCAAAAAGCAAAAACTTTACATCCATTGTGATGTAGTTCGGGAAATTCTGGCAGCAATAGACTTCAAAACAGAATTTGGATTCGATATCGTACTGGTAGGTGCTTCTGAAAGTATTCAGGTAGCAGATTTGCTCAGGAAAAATGAAATCCCCGTGATTCTCAGCCAAATGCATGCACTACCCACGCTGGCAGATGATGGTGTGGATCTTCCTTACCAAACACCTGCATTGCTTCAAAAGGCCGGTGTATTGTTCGCTATCAATGATGAGGATGGTCAGCATCGTGGAAAGAACCTGCCCTTCAATGCAGGCACTGCTGTTGCGTATGGCTTAACCAAAGAACAAGCACTTTCAGCCATTACTCTTAATGCTGCTAAAATTCTCGGTATTGCAGACAGAACGGGGTCACTTGAAACCGGTAAGGATGCCAACATCGTTATTAGTGAAGGAGATATCCTCGACATGCGTTCAAGCCAAATCACCCTGGTGATGATAGGTGGAAGGATTGTAAGTCTAACGGATAAGCATAAGCAGTTGTATGACCGTTATGTCTATAAATATGGATTGAAATAATATTAATATCCCCTGACGTCTCGTTTCTCCATGAAATTGATAAAAGCCCTGTTAACAACCTTGTTACCACCCGGAGTGGGATAATTTCCGGTAAAATACCAATCGCCCTTATTTCCGGGGCAAGCGTTATGAAGGTCCTCGATGGTTTGGTAAATCACCTCCACGGGGACCTTAACTTCTACAGGAGTAATCAATGCTGCAATTTTAGCCGAAATCTCCTGTGGAGTGAATCCGGCATAAACAAGCCGCACAACATTTTCTGTATGGAGTTGACCAGCCTCTTCCAGGTTTTTACAACGTGTGTACAATTCATCGAGTAACCCAAGCTGATTGCTATCCTGCAAAAGCGCAAGAGCTGCTTTGAAGGCAATGAAATCTCCCAGCTTGCTCATATCAATACCATAACAATCAGGATACCTGATCTGTGGAGCAGAAGAAACAATGATTATCTTTTTCGGATCAAGACGAGATAACATCCTTACGATACTTTCTTTCAATGTTGTACCCCTCACTATTGAATCATCAATCATCACAAGGGTATCAACACCTTTCTGAACAGTTCCATAGGTGATGTCGTACACATGCTGAACCATTTCTGAGCGATTGGCATCTTCAGTAATGAAGGTCCGCATCTTAACGTCCTTAATAGCAACCTTTTCAACCCTGATCTTACGGTTGATCATTTCTTCCAACTTCTCCGGATCAATATCATTACCCCATGCTGATATTCGCTGTAATTTGATCTGATTTAGGTAATCCTCCATACCCTTTAGCAAGCCATAAAAGGCAACCTCAGCTGTATTGGGAATGAATGAAAAAATGGTGTGCTTCAAATCATTGTTGATCGCCTTCAACACATTGGTACTTAACCTGTAGCCCAATCCAATGCGTTCTCTATATATCTTTTCATCACTGCCCCTTGAAAAATATATCCTTTCAAAGCTGCATGCCTTTCGCTCTTTTGGCTCTAAAACCTGCTCAACAGAGCAGCTTCCATCACTTTTAACAATCAGTGCCTGACCGGGCATCAATTCCTTCACATCATTTTCACCTACATGAAAAGTTGTTCTGATAGCGGCACGCTCAGAAGCAGCAACAATAACATCTTCACTGATATAATAATAAGAAGGACGGATACCATGAGCATCCCTTACAACAAAAGCATCACCATTTCCAATCAAACCACTCACATTATAACCACCATCAAACTGGCTGAAAGCCTGTCTCAACACATTAGCCACAGACATGTTACCCGGATTTGTTTCATCTGCTTTGACTATAAAGTGATGAACAACTTCCATCATCGCTGCCAGGTCACTTTGCCTTTGAAATTCACCCGGATTGATATTAACCAGTTTGAACAATTCTTCTGTATTGACCAGGTTAAAATTTCCTGCGAGGGCCAGGTTTCTGGCCGGAATGATATCTTTTTTGATGAATGGGTGACAGAATTCTGCATTGTTTTTCCCCTGTGTACCATAACGCAAATGTCCGAGTAATAGCTCCCCCATAAAATTGAGGTGCCCTTTCATGAGTCCAGGATGTTTCCTGAGTTCAGGCTGATAGCGCTCCAGCTCATTGATTTCTTTACCTACCTGTGCGAAAATGTCGGCTATAGCTTGAGGAGCAACACTTCTGAGGCGCTGCATAAACGGATAACCGGGTTCTGCATGCAGCTTAACAGCTGCGATACCGGCGCCATCCTGACCGCGGTTGTGCTGCTTCTCCATCAGTAGGTAGAGCTTATTCAGTCCATAGAGGGCTGTTCCATATTGCTGCTGATAGTGGGAAAATGGCTTTAACAACCTGATGAATGCGAGTCCGCATTCATGTTTTATGGGATCACTCATAGCATCTACTTACTTACGTAATTCGGGAAGGCAGTCTTCAAAGATTCGCACTGCTGATAGTCTTTATCAACCATTACATAATAGGTGGGCAGCTTGCCCTGAAACCACTTTTCTACAGTCCGTTCTTTTTTCTCGGCCAATGCCCGTTGTGCAACACGGTCATAATCGTCACGGAGATTTTCTCTATGAGGTTCTGTTCTGTTTTGCAGAAAAACTATTCTAACGGCTTGCTTTTCCTGCTCGTCTTTGTAAATCATTGGAGCAGAATATTCACCAACTTTAATTTTATCAAGATAAGGAACTAAGTTTTTATCAAGTTCATCAATGGTGACAAAGTTCCCTCCCTGTCCGCTCATAATTCCACCTGTAAACTTACTGTTCTGATCATCACTGAACTTATCAACGGCTTCGCCAAAAGACAATGCCCCCTCTACCAGTTTTATGCGCACAGAATCAAGCTTCTTCTTTGTTATATCAATGTCTTCATCCAGGATTTGTGGAACACGAAGGATGTGTCTAATAACTGCATCGTCGCCATTTCTACTCACCATTTGAATGATATGGTATCCGAATTTGGATTTGATTACTGGTGAAATCTGCCCTTCTTTAAGCCTGAAAGCAGCATTCTTAAAATCTGGATCCCAATCCTTTTGAGCCTTGTTGATTTCATAACGACCCCCATTTTGTTTACTTCCAGGATCTTCTGAGTATAACCTGGCCATGGTTTCAAAACTTTTCATGCCAGATTCAATCTGTCTGCGGTAATCGGATAGCTCATCCTGTGCAAATTTCTCCAATTCACGGCCAGCTTTGGGATGCATGACGATTTGCCCAATTACCAGTTCAGTTTCATAAAAAGGGAGACTGTCTTTGGGTATCTTACTGTGGTAATCCCTCACTTCATTGGGTGTAATCTTTACGTATTCAACAATTTTCTCACGCATGGATTTGGCCAATCTGCCTTCACGGATAGACTTCCTGAAATCCTCTTTTACCTGGTATATTGTTCTCCCTGCAATCTGCTCAAATGCTTCCTTACCTCCATATTGCATAATAAAATAACGGATACGCTGATCAAGCTCGGCCTCCACTTCTTCATCTGACACAGGCAATGAATCTTTTTCCGCCTGCAGGATGAGTGCCTTGTCCTGCATCATCCTTTCCAGGATGAAACAATCTGCATTATCAGGTACTTCACTGCCTCCGCGCTTCATATCATCGATGTAGTTTACCAGATCACTGCGAAGCACAATTTTATCACCCACTATGGCTATGATCTTATCTGCTAGCAGCCTTGCAGATTGGGCAGTTGCCACCTGTGCAACTGTGAGCATGAAAGCAAAAAACAATAATTTTTTCATAAACATATTCAAGTACACAATTTAACACCATTAAGGTTAATGAATAGTTATACCTCAACCCTAAACTCTCAACTTTATAACGTCCGCTTCACTTCTGTTTCTTCAAATGCCTCAATCACATCACCCACCCGGATATCACTGTAATTCCTAACGGTAAGTCCGCACTCCATACCTGCACTAACATCCTTCGCGTCGTCTTTGTAACGTTTCAAGCTGCCCAGCTCAGCACTTTGTCCCTCACCTCTTGGATACTCTACAATACCATCCCGGATAACCCTGATTTTGCTGTTCCGGCTGATCTTGCCATCACGCACATAACATCCAGCCACGGTAGCCTTGTCGAATTTGTATACTTCCCTGATCTCAACATTGGCCACAATTTTCTCTTCCACTTTCGGCTCAAGTAATCCTTCCATCGCACTCTTGATTTCTTCGATGGCGTTGTAAATGATGGAGTAGAGTTTTATCTGTACACCTTCATTTTCAGCTATTTTATTGGCCTGCATTGATGGGCGAACATTGAAGCCCACAATGATGGCATCAGAAGCTGTTGCGAGCAAGACATCACTTTCCGTAATCTGACCTACTGCTTTGTGTACCACCTTGATGGCCACCTCAGCAGTAGATAATTTCTGGAGTGAATCACTCAATGCTTCTACTGAACCATCCACGTCACCTTTGATGATAATATTAAGCTCTTTAAAGTTACCCAATGCAAGCCTTCTGCCAATTTCATCGAGTGTGATGTGTTTCTTAGTCCGGATACCCTGCTCACGCATGATCTGTGCCCTTCTTCCGGCAATTTCCTTGGCTTCGGATTCGTCTTGATAGACTTTAAATTTCTCACCTGCCTGAGGGGCACCATTCAATCCGAGAATCAGCACTGGTGATGAAGGAGGGATAACGTCCACACGTTTGTTCCGTTCATTCATCATGGCCTTAACGCGGCCAAAATGTTGTCCGCTCACCACAAGATCTCCTTGTTGGAGCGTTCCGTTCTGAACGAGGATGGTGGCTACATAACCACGACCTTTATCGAGCGTAGCTTCAATAACTGTTCCGCTGGCATCCTTATCAGGATTGGCTTTGAGGTCAAGCAGCTCGGCTTCAAGCAATATCTTTTCAAGGAGCTTATCTACATTCAACCCTGATTTGGCTGCAATTTCCTGACTTTGGTACTTACCGCCCCACTCTTCTACCAGAATATTCATCTGGGAGAGCTGTTCATAGATTTTCTGTGAATTGGCTCCGTCTTTATCAATTTTATTGATTGCGAAAATCATCGGAACACCTGCTGCCTGGGCATGGCTGATGGCCTCTTTTGTCTGAGGCATCACAGCATCATCCGCTGCAATAACTATAATGGCAAGGTCTGTTACCTTGGCACCGCGGGCACGCATCGCAGTAAAGGCCTCGTGACCCGGTGTATCGAGGAAGGTGATGGATTTGCCACCTGGAACCTCCACATGGTAGGCTCCAATATGCTGTGTTATACCTCCAGCTTCTCCGGCTACCACATTGGCATTGCGGATATAGTCAAGCAATGATGTTTTACCATGGTCAACGTGACCCATGATGGTGACAATTGGGGCACGCGGACTAAGATTCTCCGGTGAATCTTCATCATCCTCTTCCTCCATCTCCATCTGTTTCTCCATGTCTATGAACTCCACTTCATAGCCAAACTCACCTGCCACGAGTTCTATTACTTCAGCATCGAGACGCTGATTGATGGATACCATGATACCCAAACTCATACATTTACCGATGATTTCAGCAAAGTTCACGTCGAGGAGACTGGCCAGCTCACTCACACTGATGAATTCAGTGACCTGGATTTTATTATCCAAATCACCTTCTGATCCGGCTTCCATCTCTTCACGCTTCAGTCTCCGCAGCTTAGACTTGGTAATCTTTGCTTTTGATCCACCACCACCAGAGAGTTTTGCCTGCGTTTCTTTGATCTTATTCTGGATTTCTTTCTCGTCAATTTCTTTTACTTCTCCTTTCCTGATTACCCTGGGTGCACCCGGACGAGGAGTTGTTGTTCGCTGGGGAGCAGGCGTTCCTTTCTGGATTGAAGGCTTTTGTCTTTCAGGCTCCTTCTTCTCAATAGGAATACGTTTACGCTTCCGTTTTTCATCAGCACCCCTGCTCCTGTCATCGAGTTCGGGTTTCAATTCGATTTTACCGATGATTTTTGGTCCTTCCAATTCCGGTGCCTCAATTTTAACGATCTCTGTTTCAGGAGCCTTAGGCACTTCCCTTGCTTCAGGCACTTTGGGTGTAACCGGCGGCGGTGGGGCTTGCTGTACTGGTTTCTCTTGGACAACAGGCTTGGCAACTGGTTGTGCTATAACAGGTTTCGGAGGTGGGGTAGTGCGCTTGGGACGGGTGCTGGATTCAATCGCATCCAGGTCTATTTTATCCAGAATCTTTGGTCCGTTTAATTCAGGTGCCTCAATTTTAAGCACATTGATTTCAGGAGTTGGTGCTTCCTGAATTGGCGCAACAGGCACCTCTTCAACCACATCTTCAACAGGCGGTTCAGGAACAGGTGTTTCCTCAACAGGAACCGGTTCTGGCTCTGGTTCAGGCTCAGGCATTGGCTCAATGACTACTTCAGGCACAACAGGCTCTTCTGCTTTAGCCACTTCAGGAACTGGAGCTGGAGCAGGTGCTACTTCAACTTTCTTGCGGGTATCCTTTCTGAAATGGATTTCTTCCTCGTCTCTCTTTCTTTTGGTCTCCGCGAGTGATCCTTTGGGAATTTCAATGGCGTCGCTCTTTGCTTTCGCAGCCTTATCCGATGAAAACTCCTGTTGCAATGCATGATACATCTCTTCCGTCAGTTTTGATGTCGGTTTGAGATCATCTTTGCTGAATCCTTTGCCCGCCAGGAAGTCAACAAGCGTGTCCTTGCCTATGTTGAACTCCTTGGCCGCAGCCATTAACCTGGGTGTGTTTAATTCTGACATTTATCCTCCTTACGCTTTTTTGCCTGTTCCTTTAACTTAACCACTATCTGATTCTGACTAATCCTTTTCAAATTCTGATCTCAGGATATCTCTTATTTCCTCAATGGTTTCTTTCTCCAAATCTGTTCTGCGCTCCAGCTCAGTGGCTGTAAGATCCAATACACTTCGAGCCGTATCGCATCCTATGCGCTTAAGCTCTTCAATCACCCATCCTTCAATCTCATCACTGAACTCATCCAGGTCGATATCGAACTCAGCCATCTCACCTTCATTGTCTCGGTAAACATCGATATCAAAACCAGTGAGCTCTTCAGCAAGCTTGATGTTCACGCCTCGCTTACCTATTGCTAAGGAAACCTGATCCGGAGAAACAAAAACTTCAGCCCGCTTACCCTCATTGTCTATTGTCATCCTGGTAATCTTCGCAGGTGTCAGCGAACGCTGAATCAACAGCTGGATATTAGTGGTAAAATTAATCACATCAATATTCTCATTCTTCAACTCACGCACGATTCCGTGAATTCTGCTTCCCTTCATCCCTACGCAAGCACCAACCGGATCAATCCTGTCGTCATAGCTTTCAACAGCTACCTTGGCACGCTCACCAGGCTCACGCACAATCTTTCGGATAACAATCAACCCGTCGAAAATTTCTGGCACCTCTATCTCTAACAGCTTGGCCAGGAAGGAGGGATGCGTGCGTGATAACACGATAACCGGATTGTTATTCTTTAACTCAACTTTCTTGATGACGGAACGAATACTTTCTCCTTTCTTGAAATAATCTGATGGAATTTGCTCAGACTTGGGTAAGATCAATTCATTACCGTCTTCGTCAATCAACAACACCTCTTTTTTCCATACCTGGTAAACTTCAGCATTGATGATATCCCCTACACGGTCGCCATATTTTTTAACAAGGGCATTTTTTTTGAGGTCTCCGATCCTGCTAGCGAGCGTCTGTTTGGCTGCGAGGATGGCACGGCGACCAAAATCCATAATATCGACTTCCTCGTATAATTCTTCACCCACTTCAAAATCTGGCTCAATCTTAATGGCATCACTGTATTCTATCTCCATCAAGGGGTTCTCCAATGCACCGTCTTCAACAATCATCCGGTGTCGCATAATCTCCAGGTCACCTTTTTCAGTATTGACAATAACATCGAAACTTTCATCTGAACCGTATTTTTTCCGAAGCAAAGTCTTAAATACATCCTCAAGCACTTTCATGAGGGTGGGACGATCGATATTCTCCGCTTCCTTGAAATCCTGGAACGACTCGATCAGGTTGATACTGGCCATAACTTATCCTTTTTTGTTCTTATCTTATGGTTTAAAAAACAATGTTTACTGTTGTTGTCTGAATATCACCAAACAAGAGAAAATGCTTGACGAGCTCTTTCTTTCTACCCTTGCCCCTCACCTCCTCAACCTCAATACCTTTCTCATCTGCAGCTAGCAAAATACCATCCATCTCCCTGCCAACTGTCGTAACCACATGTACACTTCTTCCCACATTTTTGAGGTACTGCCTGTAAAAGACAAGGGGCTCATCAACGCCCGGGGAAGATACCTCGAG
>Ga0079300_10000104_pt1 | contig 24971 bp, 31 predicted proteins | sample Wag4_2014_7_11_FD_74799 | JGI IMG/M metagenome (GOLD analysis project Ga0079300, IMG submission 74799) | Fresh water microbial communities from Ohio, USA - Utica-2 Time Series HT 2014_7_11 | ecosystem: Environmental > Aquatic > Freshwater > Water tank | place: USA: Ohio | collected 2014-07-11
ACTCTTTCTGAAAATCTACATTCAACAACAGTAAGTCGTTGATTATCTCAAAAATGTACATCTGATCTATATTTTTCTGTTCTATTAAAGTTTTTAATCCCCCGATTCCGGAAAGATTAAAATAAACACACTCTGCCCAAGGTTCTGGTAAATCATAAAACAAATATTCGATATTATTATTGACATTACATCCTATGTTAAAATTATTTGCTGGTTTGTCTAATATAAAAATTCTAGACATATTACCAAAAGAGGTTTGCGAAAAAATATTCTCTTTAAAAAGCACACCACTACCAATTACAAATAAATTATCAATATTCGGATTTTGCTGTATGAATAATTTTATACATTTCCCATAATTAGTATTTTCATATTGGTCATTATGAATGATATTAATATTTTTGTATTTATCTATCGTTTTATTGATTCTGTCATTATCAAACCCTGTTGCAATATTGATGGAAACTTTGTTCTTCATAGAAAGCAGTAGTTCGATTTGATGTTCTATGACGGATTTGGAGTTTTTAATTTTTAACAAAGATTTTGATCCGATGGATTTCATTCCCTTTGTTATTTCTGGTATTAAAACTAAAACATTAATCATAATAAGCTGTTACTGTTGTTCCTATTTGTTTTATACCTTCCATTAAGGAAGAGGAGACGTTTTTAACAATGTGTTTGTATGTAGAAACAGACATCAACAGATTATGAAAATTATTGCTCGATAAGATTTGCGAGCCGATGAAATTACAAACAGGCTGTTCTATATTCACAATATAATTGATTTTAGACACAGCATCAGACTCAGCTATATATTGAATGTCAGATGATCTATTAATCCAGATAAATTGTGTTTTATCAAGAATAGGACTTGTATCTAAAGCAACCTTTAAAGCCAGACTATGATCCATGTCTTTATTTATTAAATTGTGCAGTTTCCACCTTATGTCTGAACTAATGTGAGTTTTGATAACTTCTATCAGATCGACCATATCAGACGCATAGGCTAATATAGAAATAAAATCAGGTTTAATCGATAAAGAATTAATATGTAAACATAATGCTTCAATATCAGTGTCGTCTTCTAGGTCTATTACAAGATAGTATTTTATTAGATTTCTATGTCTAATATAGTTCATCAAATCAATTTCTTCAAACTTATCTTTATTTGCATAATATGTTTTCTTAGATAGTCCATACTTACAATGATAGTTTGGAATATAGTTATAGTCGTCTCTAGTTTCAATATCTCTAGTAGTTTTTATACTATCAATAAGATTAAAATCACACGACTTGATAGAGTTAATTGAATGAGCAAAAACACAATCCTTACAAGATGTTGCTGTCATATCTTTGTCCTTTGAATCACTACAGAAACAGTATTTTGGTCAGTGTCAATTTTCATAATTTGAAAACTTTTAGTGTCTATTAAAGAATATACATTGTCTATGCTAATAAAGTTATTCTTATTTTTGATTAATGATAAGAAAATTTGATTTGGAATAATGTTTTGTAAATAGTCTGCACAAAGTTTTTTGATATCTAAGACATTTAATATCAAGTATCCATTAGGTCGTATTTTATTTAATATTTCTGAGAATTTTTTAGATAGATCCTCTGCTGCTATAGACTCTAAAGAATCACAAAAAATAGTATCCACAGATAAATTAACAACACCAGAAAGTGTAGATATGTCTACTGGTTCAGCGTCCGCTACTTGTTTGCTGTAAATATTACACAAATGAATATTGCGTTTCATATTATGAATGGCTCCATTTTGATTCTATTAAATAGTTTGGTCATATTGTCTATAAAGATATCCATTGAATAGCTTATTATAATGTGTTCTTTATCTTTTTCAATTAAATCAGTATTAGCATTGCTAATAATATCTGACAGTAATTCTTTTGCGTCTCTGAAATTCTGCGTAACTAAACAAGACTTAATCGAATCATCACTAATTTGATTGGTTACGGTGAAGCAGCCACAAGCTGTTGCACATAAGGAGTTGAATGGATTTGCTAAGTCTATAACTATTTTATATCTAGATATTAATTTAAGTGTTTCTTCTAGACTATTGTTTACTAACTTGTTGATTAAAATAGCGTCAGGGAAAAATCCTTTAATACTAGCAAATAAATTATTTACATTTGTATCGTCATTAAAATTCATAACTAAAATGGTATTTCTGTCTTTAAACGGCATTAATTCATGTTTTATGCTTGGTATTCCATAATTAATAGTTATTGATTTTTTATCTCGTATATCCCATTCATCTGCAATTAGTTCGGTTGGAAATATTTTATAGGTAGAAGACAAGTTGTTTTTTAATATTGTTTTATCTTCTTTTTTAAATACGCTCGGGGTTTTCTGATGAAAGATAACAACATCCTGAATCTGATGATTGCGTAAAAATTTGTTTCTATAATTTACATGAGAGAAAAAATTACCTGTTACATAAGCGTCATAATAAAAATGCTTAGAAAAAGCAGACTCTGTTCGTAATATTGTTGCTTCTATTTCAGAAAATACAACATCAAATAAACTTTGATTTGGCTCATATAGTATATTAATATTACTGTCTAATAATTTATTAAGCGTATTATAAACAAAGTTAGAACTCATAAAAACAATTCCAGAGATTTTGAATTTGGTAAAAACTGCCCCTTAGTGGGATTAGATAAAACATTTTGTATGGATGTCATTATGCTCTGGTTGGATGGAACATCATACCAATTTGGACTAATTCTCCCATTTCTTATAGGGGTCATTTGAAAAGATAAATGATGATGTTCAACCGTTAACTTATTCAGAGCATATGCGTATGCAGCATTGGCGGTACTACGAATATCGTCGTTAATATTCAAATACATATCACATATTTTATGACAAGAGATAAGATTCTCTATAGTTGGCAAGATAGGTATGATACAAATCTTCTTAAGAGAAGTTGATATATTTAAACTCTCATATATTTTGTCTACTATTTTTTGTATTTCTTGTATAGAACCGCTTGAATCTACAACAAATAGAACCAAACACAAGTTTTCATATTTTTGTGTTAAAATAATAAAATCTATAAGAAGATCATTATAAAGATCAGAGTTGAGAGCATAATTTGCTATTATATACATTTTTTTCATATATGCATATGGGCCAAAGTCATAAGTGTCATTGCCATAGTTGGTATCAACCTGATACTGAAATAATTCTATATTTGAAGTTTGTTCAAGAATGGTCGATAGTTTTTGGAAATTTAACGGATTATCAACTAAAATTAAATCACAATTCTTAAGATTGGTAATAGCCTTATTGGATAAAAATTCGCTATCTATAATTGGTATGCAAATATTTTTAAGAGATTTATTACAAACAATATTTTCTGGATTTGTGTGCTGAATCAAGCAGTCATATGTTGACTGAATCGTATGTTCTGCCGCTGATATGGCGGAATCATTATTTCTAGGATTGCGAGTACTTACATTGGACGATTCTAAGTATATTGGTCTGCAAGTTAATTGATGAGTCGGATATTTTAATAGGCTGGATAAAATATTATATGACCATACCCCATTAATTGTATTATCTCTATATGGTCCTAGATATATTGTATTCATTTTTGATTCTTTAGCTTTGCGTATAGGATAAAATCTTCGTCAAAAGAAATTTTGTCTTCTTTGACTTTTTCAGCATGGTTTTGATTATTAACTAATATCTGTAAATAGTCTTCTATATTGTTATATCCAAATGGAATAATTTGATTTGGTCCGCCTTGAGCAAATCCATAATCAGCATCTCTTAGCATACCTAGAATTTTTGCAGATGCTATCATGTCTGGTTTATTAAAAGGATAGCTACAGGTGGATAAGAGTTTTTCAAAATGATCATGACGATTAATGTTTTGAGATTTTTGAATCGGGCTAATCATCTGTTCTTTAGTGTCCCAATTTGATCTGAATCCTGACTGATCTAAGTTGTCCAGATACTTTTCCCAGGTTTCGGCCACCTGATCCCAATCATAATGTTTTTCTGTCAATTTTCTAATTATTTGTCTTTTATTATTTCTAATATCTTCTGGTAACTGTATATAGTCCAAGATAATACTGGCCAAGTGATCGTTATCTGGATATACTCTGAACGCTTTGGTTTCGAGCTCCTTGAACTTGGTTTTAACCCTGATTGGGAAGGCATCGAGCTTTTTAATAACGTCGCACATGGCGCTATAATCAACCGTTGCAACGGGTACTCCACAGGCACCAGCCTCCACTTGAGGCATCCCAAATCCCTCGCATATCGAATATTGAACATACAGATCGAACAGGTTGTACACATCTGCTAAATTCGATGAGCTAAACCCATCCGTAACAGATGGCATACTACATGTTTTGTGTAAACATTTTTGACAAACTGTTTGGACACCACTATAAACATTGCAGCTGGTATTTTTGCAATTTTTGCATATATACGAAAAGAAAACCTTGTTAGCTAATCTATTATCTTTTAAGAGTTCCGGAATATCCCATCCCATATCTGGATAGCTGGTATGTAGATATAGAAATAGTCTTGAGCCAAGTTCTGGATTAGTATTTTCCAGATTATCTAAGACAGAGCGAAAAGATGCTAGTAGTTCTGGAAAAAGTTTTCTTTTTTGATTTCTCATGACAGAGCCAATGATAATATCATTATCTTTGAATCCTGCTGCTTGTTTTATAGCTGATCTGTCTTTGATCTTAAATGTATTTAAATCAACTCCTGGAGATACAGTATCAATATATTTAATATTATTAGAGCTTTGTTTTTTAAGAACTTCTGCACCCCAATCAGAATATGTAAAAATAGCATCCGCTGATAAGAAGGTATCTATCCAGTCCTCTTGTTGTGGTTCAGAATCCACTGTTGGCATAAGAATCCAATGAAAATACTTACGCAAAGGAGAGGTTTCTTGGTATGCTGTCATCCAATAGTCTCTAATATCAATCACTATATCTGGCTTAAAATCTAATAAAACTTTCTCAAATCTCCATCGACCAAACTGGTTATCTCCTCTAGACGTATATTCTTTATGCCTAGGGTCTGTGTCTTTTACAGCATTTGCGTAATAGGTCCACTCAATGTCTTTGTCTCTTGGATCATTGACAAAACCATAAGAAGCAAATTCTGCAATAACATACTTGTTGGTTTTATGAAGACGAGAGAGTAGTTCTTTGGTATACGTTCCAAATCCAGAATTTAAAAAACTAGCTTCGGAACACATTAAGATTTTAAGTTTGTTTGACATATTATAGATACAAAATAAGGGGGCTTTCGCCCCCGTATTCTGCTTTTTCCTAGATGAATTATATTCAGAAAGCTACAGACTCAGTATTTTCTGTTTTACTTGGTCGTGATAGTTTAGCAATCTTTGAAAAGTTATTTACTCTAACCTTCAAGCTGCTGTGTTTCACGCCGTCCTTTTCCCACGAGTCATTTCGTAAAGATCCCTCAATCATTACTAGATCACCCTTCTTAAAGGATTCAGCAATCATCTCAGCCCCAGTATCCCAAGCTTCACAGTTAATAAAGGAAGTAATCTTATCCTTATCTCCGCTAGCCTTAACATACTCTCTAGATACTGCAACAGTAAAGTTGACTACAGATGTTTGCTTACCTGAAGTATTAACAATACGCAATTCTGGATCTCTAGCTAAATTCCCTCGAAGCAAAGTAATATTCATATGAATATTCTCCTAAAAGTTTAAACTCAAAAAAAAACTCAAACGCCATGAGTATTATATTTGGAGTCCGACTGATGTCAAGTGGCTGGGATGAAACATTTTTCTACTATAAGGCCATCCTTGGTCTTGCTTTTATTTCCTACAAAAACTAGAATATTTTCAACAAATAAATGGTGTTTATATTTAGCTAATTGTTCTGGGAAAAAGACCACAGAATCCAATACTCCGTACTGGTCTTCTATTGTAAGAAAGGCCATTTCTTGTCCTGGATTTTTACCGTTTTTAGTTTTGGTAATATTGATATTACTAATTTCGGCAGCTAAAACAATATTTTCTTTGATAAAAGTAGTTTTAAATGTTTTACAATTACAGTTTGACATACTAGTATCATAAGTATCCAGCTTGGAACAGGTTATTGCTGTGCCAAGTAAAGAATTCTCGGAGTCAGATAACCATTCAATTTTATCTAATAAAGAATATGGGGGTTTATCTATAGACTGAATTAAAGCTTGAATATTAGGTTGTCTATTTTTAGTCACTTTCTTGATCAACAACATAGAACCTAATGCTTCTTTGAGGTTCTTGGGATTGCTTTCTGATATAATTTCCATTAAAAGCTGTAATTCTTTTTTAGTTAAAGAAGAGCATATATCATATTCAAACAACATCTCTGTTCTATTCTTTTTTAAATAGTCCAAAGCCCCCGCAGAGATCAATGCTTTACTTGCTGTTGAATTAATATTGAGCAGTAGTTGTGTTAGGATTTGTAGCCATGTTGCGGTTTTAAGGTCTATTTCTTTTGTTAAGCTTAATATCTTCTTAAAGACAGATTGACCAACCCCTTTGATATCTGTTAATCCAAAATAAATAATCTTATTCTTGAGAATAAAGAATTCGTTTAAATATCGTATATCTGGAATAGAAACAATAATATCCATTTCAGTTGCGTTTCTAACCAGCTCCTTTATTTCCTGTTGAGGATCTATTTTGTCTTTAGCAAATCTTAGATATGATGCAAAAAAGATTCTTGGGAAATGTGCTTTCGCGTATGCTGACATATAAGCATTAATAGCATATGAAATGGCGTGGGACTTATTAAAACTATATCTCTGAGACTTTTCTATCCAACCGAAAATCTCTTCTGCTTCAGATTCGTCAACAATTTTAACCTTTTTTGCTCCCTCAATGAATTTCTTTTTGACTTTAGCCATCTCTTCTGGTTTCTTTTTGCCAATAGCTTTTCTTAACATGTCAGCTTCTTGAAGATCAAATCCCGCAATTTTTTGTGAGATTTGCATAGCCTGTTCTTGATAAACCATCTCTGAATAGGTACTCTTTAAAGACTCTTCAAGAGCAGGATGGAAAAAGTCAATCGACTCAGATCCATTCTTTTTGTCTATGTAATGATTAGACACACTCTTACCGTCTCTATATGCTTCCAAACATCCCGGCCTAAGAATGCTAATCAGACCAGATAACTGTTCCATATTTTCTGGTTTAAGCTTGCGAGCCATCATTTGGCCTAATCTAGACTCTAGCTGAAAACAACCTTTTGTATTTCCTTCTGATATTAATTCCCATGTTCTTTGACAATCTAGATTTAGATTCTCTACATTTGGAGAAAAATCAATTTTAGGAAATTCACCAGACTGAGAAATAACAGGGAATTTACAACCGCAATCAAAAGTATAATACTCAGCCATTTGCTATACACGATCCTTTAAATTTTACCTTAGAAGATGTGTTCCTAAATAGTCTCATAAATCTAATTAAAAGCTCTGCTGTATCAGTAACGTCTTTGAGAGCGTCATGGGAGCCTTCTTTGCTTAGACCAAAGTAGTCTCTTACATGATCTAGTGTATAGTTTTTGAGTTCATTATTGCCCTCAAACCAATAAAATACAATATTCATTAAGTCCACAACGTCTCTTGGATAAAAAAGACTAGATTTACCTTCTTTATTAAGATTCTTATACTTCTGACTTAATCTGTCTACGATTTTTAAGTCGAATCTATTAATATTATATCCAGCAGCAATAGGGGCGCTAAAGCAAGATTTTCTATCAGATCTTGTATGATACATATCTAGATAGGATACAAACATTTTCCATCCGTGTTCTTGCTTCTGATAAGAGTGCCAATCTGACAGGATCTTGTCTTTAGCACACCCCCTTACCTTAGCATGAAAATCCAGAACATCACTATCTTCATAGGAGTATTCTGCTTTTTCTTCCAAGGCTGCTGGTTTTAATGTAATATTAAACTCTGAATCTTTCACTATCTCTAATCTAAACGGATCTATAATCACAGCAGCAATTTGTACTGGACTACATACGTCTGGATTAGCACCGTCTGTCTCTAAATCGAACACACAAATTTTTTGAAAATTAGCCATTATTTTCCACTGTTACTAGGGTATTTCCTGGGAAGAAAGTCTTCTGATTACTATTGGTTGAAGCAGTTGCGTTTATAGACTTGCAGCAACTAACTTTAACTTCTGCTGCCTTAACGTATTCTACGCCATTTACCATGAACTTATCGCCTACTGCTAATTGACTGAACTGTTTCTCCATAATTATTCTCCATTTTTAAGGATATCTGTTATAGTCATAATTTTATCCAACATAGCTATACCAAGAATATCAAATTTGATCACACCAAGGCTTTCTAAATCTTGCATCTCCATACCGGCAATCGACTGCTTATTCTTAGAATCGTATATCATAGGACAAACAAGTTTTAGATTTTCGCTACTAATAACTACACCAGCAGCATGTTTCGATTGGTTAGATTTTGTTCCTTCTAGGCGTATGGCTTGTTCAAATCTTTTAGCTAGAGGGCCTGCTAATGTATTGTCTTCAGATATATAGCACCATTCTTTGAGTTTGTCAACATTATTTTCTAAGGCCCATCGAATAATTGATGCTTCTCCAGTATCTTCTTTCATCTCTTGTAGTTCGTCTGCAATTTTAGCCTCATCAGGAATGTATTTGGTTATACGATTCATTTCGTCGAAACTAATATTACCATAGACTCTTAATACTTCTTTTAAAGCCCCTCGACCTTTCATGGTATTAAACGTAATCATTTGGGATACTTTATCGTGACCATACTTGTTTTTGATATATGAGATAATTTGTTCTCTTTTGTTAATTGGTACGTCAACATCGATATCTGGCATAGAGATATGGTCTGATGTATTTCTACCAGCATTATAAAATCTTTCAAAGATCAAATCATACTTTATAGGATTAATAGATGTTATTCCGATTAAATATGATACTAGACATCCAGCAGCAGAACCTCTACCAGGACCCGGTAACCATCCCTCTGACCTAACAAGATTAACAATATCCTGCACAATTAAAAAGTAGCTAGACAATCCAGCACCCTGTAAGATTTCTAGTTCAAACTTGATTCTATCTACATATTGCTGATGTTCTTCTTTAGCTATTTGCTTATCTATTTTTTCTCTCCATCCCTTACGACATAGTTCTCTTAGATATTCGTCTGGATTAAAGTTTGCTGGGCATTCAAATTCTGGAAGAAGTGGCTTGTGTAGAATATCATATTCTTCACATAATGAATTTACATAGTTCGTATTTTCTATTTCTTCGTCTGTATGTAGACTTGCTATTTCTTCTGGACTTAGAATATGGAAATTGTCTGACTTAAAAAAACAATCCATAGCTACAGATTCATCGTTCAGAATTTTTTTATTGATATCAATTAGTGTTGTTTTCAGATTATTACATAGAAGTATGCGTTGATCAATAGCGTCTTCTTTTTCACAGTAATGAGCATCTGGAGTACAGATCACCTTGGTATTGGTTATTTGACCAAGCCTTCTAATATGTTCTGTCATCTCTATTTGTTCTTTAGAATATTCTCTATCCATTAGCTGTGCTTCTAAAAAGAAATTATCTGGACCAAAAATATCTTTCATTTGAGAGATGAATTCTGTTCCAGACTTTTCTATGGAATCTGTAGATTCTTGAATTAGATTAGCTAGACTTGATCCCAAATGACCACAAAATCCTATAATATTACCATCTAATAGTTTAGATAGCGTTTTGAAATCTAGTCTTGGTTTATGATAAAAATTAGACTCTGAGTTGGATTCTGAAACAATATTAATCAAAGTTTTCCATCCAGCATAGTTTTTAGCTAGAACTAGGAAATGGCTTAGTTTGCTATTCTCTTTAGTCTTTAATGAACTACTATCTTTAGAAATATATAATTCACAACCTAATATTGGTTTGATCTTTTGTTTCTTAAGTGCTTGATAAAATTGTACTGTTCCAGAAATGGATCCATGATCAGTAATAGCACAAGATTGAACTCCAATTTTTGCGCATCTGGTGGCTATTTGGGCAGGTTTACTAAGACCATCCATAAGACTATAGTGAGAATGCACATGCAAAGGGATATATTTTTTCATGTTCCGGGAGCTTTGTATGATCCAAAGGAGTGATTCGGGTGCTTGTATAGCCCTATAGTAGCGTCAATTCCGTATAAGTCTAGGTCGTGTTTTATTTGTTCGCACTTTGTCATTGTGCTGTCTTTTGAACACAGCTGACCATTTCTATACTCTGTGACAGGTTCAATACTAGTATTGGCAAAAGTAGTTTTACCAAAATGACATAGCTTACTACACATCCAAGACTTATTAAGCTTAGGCTTGGTTGTTTGTTTAATTATGTCAAATTTTCTACGAAGTATATTTTCTGTTTCAGCAATATCACTATCATGAAAACAGATAGAAAAGGGGCCACCATCATTGATAAAATAGATAGAAAATATGATATTTTTAATATTAGGATATAGGTGTTTAATTGCGTAATGGTAAATTCTTAGCTGAGGATCATTCTCAAGCTTCTCTTGAGTTTTTTCTTGTCCTGTTGCCCAGTCTAGTCTTTTACCCGTTTTCCAGTCAACAACCTCGATAGTATCTTCATTGACAAGAGTTATTAAATCGATGGTGCCTTTCATCGCCAAATTACCTTCTAACACAGAACCGTCCACAAGATTATAGGAATATTTAGACCACGGTTTCTTTATTTCAAAATCAAAATGCTGTTCTGGCATTAAAATATTACGATTCCTAGGATCAAACATACCGTTATTTAATTCAATAGCCTTATAAACCCAGGCATGACAATCTTTATAGTCTTTAGGCGACCACTTATGGTGAGGAGATTTTTCTGTATAGTATTTGTATACTTTTTCTGTAATAATGTCTAGACTATATTTGTCTACATTAATATGTCCAACTACATCATCATCGATTTCGGTCAAACCATCTTGCTGTCCTTTTTTAATAACAGCTAGAATTTCTAAAACCTTATGAACAATAGTTCCCTTATCTGCTTTTTGACCAGACGGACCTCTCCACCCAAGAACATATTCAATAAAATATTGTTGCTCACAAAGACTATGGGTATTATATGAACTGCTTCGAAAATATGTGATTATAATTTTAGTATCTCCTCTAAAATATTTTTGGTTTCTGTTAGTTGTTCTAGTATGGACATATTCTCATTATTTAATACAAAATCAAAATTCGTCCAATTATAATTGTCTGGATCCAAGATAGTCTCACTAATATGGTCAGAATGATGCAGGTCTCTTGCGAGTCTCAGGACTTTACCCTGATTGTTTTTGATAATATCTACTTCATTTGGAAATCTACAATCCGTAATAATTGCTAGCTCTGGTTTATCTTTTCTGATTTTTGTAATCGTAGCTTCTACCCAAACGTCTGGTTTAATTTTACGAAAGATGTCGGTTCCTATGTATTGTAAAATGTCTCTGGCCGACAGATGCTTATCTTCTAATTTAAGATTCGTGGGTGCGTTTTTTTCTTCGTCAGAGCCATAGCATTGATCGTAGGTTAAACCAAGAATATTCATACAAATATCCCTTTTCAAGACATCTGCAAAATTATATATCTTAATATATGGAGCTAGTTTTTCAAACACCTGGGAAATAATATAGTCATTATTAGTATCATAATGATTAGTTGGATCAAACACTCCCGAATAGTTAGTGTCTCCTAATAAGTCAGACACTATAATTTGTCCATATTCATTGATATATACCTTATTAGATATGCCCAGATTAGACATATAAATAGAGTATATGAAATTTCCTGTAGTGCTTTTTCCAGACTGTTTTCGTCCAGATATTCCTAATATTAGCATTTGATATGACTTTCAATTAATGGTTTAATATCTTTTACAACTTTTTCCAAAGGCATTTCTGCAACATCTGGGTAATCGACAAGCTGAATATGTTTAACGTTATAAGTTCTTTGACATTTTTGTAGAATTTGATCTGCTGCTTTTTTCCCAGCTTCATCGTTATCCATTAAGGTTACAATAGTCATAGCGCCAGAAATATCAAGAAGCATTTTTTGCTTATCTCCCAACGAAGAACCAAATATAGCAACAGAGTTATGTATTCCTGCTTCTTCAAGTCTCCATACATTACCGGGACTCTCTACCAGAACTACTCCACCAAGCGTTTTAATGTGTTCTTTGGCATACCAAAAATTATACAACGATTCATTAGCAGAGAATCCTTTACTATGTCTCCATTTTGGAGTTTCATTATTAATGGTGCGCCCAGTACATCCTATCATATATTTATGGTCTTGGTCATAAATGGGTACTACGGCCCTATTATACATCTCTCTTCCACTGGTTATACATTCTCCAACATCATATTTCGCTAAGATCTTTTTACTAAAATTTCTACTTTGAAAATAAGACGATGGAATTTGTAGAGACTTGACTACTGTTGAACGAGCTATCTGATTAGTAGTTTTTGTATTATTCTTGGTGATATAGTTGATAGTATTAACGAATGTGTGTTTTTCTTGATCTTTTTTAGGTGTAGATATTGCACGAACATTGTGCTTACTGAACTGAACAGCATATTCCACAGCTTCATTAAAAGATATCATATCATCACCAGGTTTTGTCCAATTCTTTTTAATTCTGGATAAACATCCTCGTATAAAACCAATAATAGAAGACTTAAAAAGACCTTCACATTGATGTGTTCTACATTTCCAATTTCCTCTATAAGAGTCTCCTTGATAATAAAGGTTAAAAGCCGAAGCATTATCTCCACTATGAATGGGGCATGGCATGATAACCATTTTATCAAGAATCTTATAGTCTTCTATACCCAACGTAATTAATAGATTTTCTATATCATCACAAACAGCATCAGATAATTCTTTTAATTGATACTGATTATACGAAGGGAATGTCTTCTTTATTATTTTCGTCATCAATGATAAATCCATCTTGGTGTTGTTTATTATTGCTCAATAGTTCTAGTCTAGTCTTACCCTCTGTAATTTTAGCGCACCAGCCCTTCATATTACAGTTGATATAGTCATTGTCATCCAAACCCCCTCCATGACGAGCGATCAAAGTAATAAGTTTTCTATTACCTCCCTCAACCCCGTCTTCTGCTATTTCTTCATCGGACTTTCTCTTGAAAATACTGAAATTGCTACACAACCATATAATACGATCAGAACCGCTAGCGGAATCAGTACTTTCTTTGGTAATGCCGTCTCGATTTAATTGAATAAAGGCCATAATTGGAACCTGATACTTGACAGCAAAATTGTGCAGTGCCGTCATCATAAAGCCTAGTAGCTGGTACTCTTTAAGGTCTTTGTCCATTCCTGCTGTATCCATGAGCTTAAGATAGTCATAAAATATAACACAATCTTTAGCCGTACCATCGTCATTTAATCCTACTTCTTTAACTATCCATCTTCTCATAATAGATAGCTGTTCTTCAAAAGGTTTTCCAGCTATAACTTTATGATGTATTGGCATATTTTTAAGTTCTGCCACAGATTCCAATATTTTTGCTTTATGTACTGGAGAATCTGTGAATTTTCCGGTTTCAATTTTGGATATTTCTATTTCTGATGACATAGCCAGGAGTCTGTGTATGTGGTCTTTTTTGCTCATTTCGGTATCCATGTTTAAAACAGGTATACCTAGTTTAGCTATATTTCTACCCATATTGTCAGACAATAGAGTTTTACCAGTCTTTGGTCTAGCTCCGATAACATTGACAGTACCTTTTCTTAATCCTCCACCTATAGCTTGATCATAAACAGGAAAGCCAGTAGGAATACCAACCTGATCGATAGTGTTCGTTTGTAAATACTCTATATATTCTTCTAAACCTTCTCCCATTAAAGAAGGAGCATTATCGTTATCGTTATTGATAGAAGAAGCAAAATTAAAAACACTATCTTCAGCAATGCCTATGATAGAAGAAATACTTTCACTGCCGTTAACATCTAAAATTTTATCTTGAGCAGTTTTAAGCTGCTTATGTAAAAGTCTAGCAATTTCAAGCTTTCTGATTTTTGCAGCAAATTTGCGAATGTTTTCTAGATTAACAGGAAAATCGCCAATAGCCTTTAAGTGCAGAGCTTCTTCTTTTTTGGTAAGAATATGCCCAACTTCTAGCTCTTGTGCAGTTGAGTATATAAGTGCCAAGTCTATTTTTGGTTTTTGATGCTTTTCACATATGGTTTTTAAGCACCTAAAAATAAGTTGATTACTATCTACTGTGAATGTAGACTCTTGTATAAGATCACTAACGTCTAAAAAAGCATCTTCACCATATTGGAGAATGCCACTTAATACGGCTCTTTCTGCCGAAGGATCGCATAAAATCATATTTGATAAACCTTAAACTTAACCTGATTGGGTGGCGCAAGTATTACATTTATAACGCGAAATTGAATCAAAAATTAATGAGGGACTGACCCTCTCTTTTTTTCCACAGATTCTACAAACTACATCCACCGGTTCGGCTTCATCTCTTGTTCTAGCAACTGGTGGAATTTTAGATAAAACCTTATCTATTGCAGAATCTTCTTTGTGCATAGCAAATTCTGACATACTCTCAAACTTATTCAGACCTTCGCTACCATTAGACTTACGGCGTTTTTGTCCTCCGCGTGTCTTGATGGTTGATGTTGATCTGTTTGAGTTTTTGCTCTTGGTTTTACTTTCAGCAACAATAGACTCTGTATCTTCTTGCTCTTTTGGTAAAAGGGCTTGTAGAACCTCTATTAGATTTTTAATTTGATCTGGATTTTTTATTAGGTCATTAAGATCCATGTTTCACCTTTGTTTTCTGTACTGCTAATATGATATCGGATAGGTTTTTAATGTTATTCGCTAAATAGGATAGTCTATCCATTCTTTGTTTTGCGTATTTTTTGATACGATTTAACCCACTAGCTTTATCGTTATGTTTAATAGCTTGAAGAGATTTTTCTATATATCCATATCCCTTATAGTTATTAATTTCGTCAGCGATAGATTCCTTAATTGATTCTTCGGCCCAGTTATGTCTAGCTATTTCTCTATTAATAGTTCTTTGTAAGAACAAAGCATATTGGGCTAATCTCAAGGAGATCTGTGCACAATCTTCTGGGGTTAATTTTTCTATAACATCCCGCGACATAGAGAAGTAGGAATTCAATTCTTCTTCTGTAAAATTATGAATATCAGAATATGTTCCTAGACCAATAGATTTTTCATATTCGTCTAATATACGATCCCATTCTTCAACTTTTTCTTTAGTATTCATTTCCCTGTAATCCTATTTAGCCATTCTGAATCAGACTCATTAAAGGGTAGCTCTATATATTTAATACCATTTAATTCACACCATTCCAGTTTTTCTTTATCTCTCTTTTTGTGCTTCATGAAGCCTAGGGCATTATTGTGATAATGACCAACGAATTTATAGTGTTGTTCTCCATGAACTTCCACACAAGTTCTATTAAGAGGCATATAAAAATCTAAGTACAAAGTCTCAGACTTACGCAATATAATTGGAATTTCTTCCAGCAATTGTAGTGTTGGAAACTGGGCAGATAATAAGGCTCTGGCTCTTATATGCAAAGAGGACTTATTAGTAGTCTTTCCATGAGCCATATTTCCTGTCAAGTTCCAAGTGTGAGCAATGCCATCCAAGTCCTTTACTAGCATTTGATTCCCATGGTACTCTTGATTGATGCGTTGAGTTTACTATATGTTTCCGGATTGTCAAGCAAAAACTGCCTGATTTTTTCGGTGCCTTGCATCTTTGGTTTTTTCTCTGTTCCTTCGTCAACAAAGTCTAAAGTATACCAAGCTCCGGCCTTATTGATTAGACCAATATCACAAGCCAACATGATCGATTCAGTATATTGATCAATACCTTGACCATACCTAATATAACTAGTGATAGAAGCTCCCGGAGGACCGAGAGCGGAACATAGAACTTGCCATTCTACTTCCTGGCCTATTTGAGTAGCATCTGTTCCGATAATCCATGGCTTAAAAGTCTTAGCCTTTATCTTAACATCCGTCTGATAAGCAATAGCCTGCCCAGACTTCTCCTTAAATTCTGCACCATATCCCGTTGGATTACCCATAAGATGAGTGATACCAATTACAATGTTTTTATTAACAGGTATTACATTTGCTACCTTACGACAAAACTTTGCTAATAATTTAGCGCCGTCTGCACGTTGCATTTTATCCATATCACTAGTAATTTCTGCTTCTGTACATAGTGCAGAATATGAGTCTATGATTAATATAGAACCAGGAATTTCATTAATGATTCTTTCTCCAATTTGCAGATATTCTTCTGCATGAAGAATTTTACCTTGTTGAGATCCTATAACATCAATCCTATTAAGATCTAATCCTGGAATACCTTCAAGATCTCTCTTTTTTAATCTACCCTCAATATTTAGGTAATACACATGACGATCTTTCGCTAAGTCTCCCTTGTACTCGGGTCTTTGTGCGGTAGCGGCAAAAGAAAGAGAGGTCGTGGTTTTTCCACATTTGGGCTGTCCTGTGAATACCACAAAACTTCCTTCTGGGATACCTCCGTTTAAAACCATATCCAACGATGGGCTTACTGGTATGATAATAGACTTTCTATCTACTATAGCATTACCTGATAAGATAATTTCATTTCCAAAATTTTTAGCAACATCTTCTTTAAGACTCATCGTCTAGTTCCTTTAGTTTTGATAGCAGACTGGTTTTAGGTTGTTCTTTTCTGTAAGTTTTAACTTCTTTACGTTCTATATCTTTGGTAAATTCTGTATTTTCAGAGTCTACTATGGACTGGTATTGGTCTATAATAGCCACAAGGTGAGGTGCTCGCAAAGAATAGATTTTTTGTGCTTTGTTGTCTTGTAAAGCTTTGATAATCGCTTTAGGACTGTATTTCTTTAATAGTTGATTAGCAGTCCCTATTTGATTTCTATAGTATTTGGACCACTCTGGATTTAACCAAAATCTATGATGTAAATCTAATTTATCTTGCTTTGCTTTATTTTCACATATTAATTCAGTAATATACTGAGCAGCCGAAACCTTCTTACCATTAGAATACCTAGATGGATAAATATTACTCATTATTGTTTTGGTCGGAAAATGCCTGTTTGATGTTTTGGTGTGGCTTTTTGGTTTTTCTTAATATGGTCACTGAGCATAGATGCTTCACCAGTCATAATAGCAACGTTGTTGGTTTTCTTAACACTTGTTTGTGTTATCATAAGATTTTTAGGGGTAATTTTGGGTTGTTCTTCTTGACTAACCTGAACTGGTTGAACCGGTTGAGGAAGGTCTGTGTGGACCTCTACCTGCTTTTTAGAAACAGACAGTTCGTTAGCTATAGATTCTATATCATGTCCCTGACTACTTAACCATTTGATTGCATAAATTGTTGTTTTATTAATACGAGACATTATGTTAGTTCCCTTTCGGCATTATATAGCCATGAAGAATTTTTTGTTCTAAGAAAATTCAGATATAATTCAAACGCTTTTAGATTTACATCGATAAATCTATCATTAGCTCTACATACAGTATCCAAAAATGAAGAGTCTTTATCTTTTCCATAAATAGATAGAGGATTTAATAATTTATTATTAATTCCTATCTTAATAGAATATTTGGGCTGAGAATCTAATTTAATAATTTTCTTAGCCACAATATGCTTATTATTTGGATTATTGGTTCTTGGTAGTCCATTCATATCTACAAAGTCTTCTTGATCTGGAGCAGTATAATACTCTGTATCTATTGTTTCTTGTTTGTTCGGTTTTTGTTGAAATATAAAACTATCCATTATTGTCCTCATATGCTACTTGGGTAGATGCTAATATACATTGTTCAAGATGTGTGAAAAAAGTTTTCATGAACAGTTCATATTCTTTGTCTATAGGAACTGGTATATGAAATTTCTTTGTACAAATTTCTTTTGTACCAACAAGCTCTCCTTTTGAGTTTTCTTCAAATACAGAAGCTGTAATATCAAATACTATTTCATGAGGAGAATTAGTAAGTTTAGTTGTGCTATTATAATCTATTAGTTCTTGAAATTCTGTGTATGATTCTTTCGCTACTGTGTGTTCGATAGCATCTGTTAGATTTTTAAGTTGTTCAAGGGTCTCGGGTTGTAGCTTTATTTTTTCTACCATATCATGTCCATTTAATTTTCTTTTTGGGCTTTTTGATTCTGTTCATACCCTTTGGGAGTTGTTTCTCTAATTCTGTATCTTTATATTCGTTATGCTTTTCTTGTAAATATTGCTTATGATCATTACTCATTTTATCTCTATTACGATTAGCTAAGTCTCCAATCGTTTTGAGTTCGCTATCTGATTTTTTTACAGAGCTAGATATTGTAGACATATCGTCTTCATAAGATCTGTTTGTTTTTTTAGACTTACAAGACGTACATAAGGGGTGTTCTTCATATTTGTTTATCGTAAAAAATAATTCAAATTTTACTTCACACTGTTCGCACTTATATGTGTATGTTGGCATAATTATTTAATTTGTCTTTCAAGATCCTTGAGACTTTGAGCATTTTGATGTTTTAGAAATGCTATATACTTATCGAATATTGATTTATCCACTTCTTTAAAAATCCAGTCATTTTTACAGACGGTATTAATGTGAGAAAATTTAGTTTTATCTTTGATGGAAGAATGTAGATTAATTGGATTATATATTTGTAAATTTGGATTTATTTTAATATAATACCTATACTGATTAGTCGTATCCTTAAAATGTTTTGGCTTTTTATTCTGTACAGCTTTGGCCGTAACCCTATTATCTTGTTCCTCTTTGACTCTGGGATTATTGTCATTATCGATAAAATCTTCTTGACCAGAAAGACAATAAAACATACTTTGAGTATCTGGATTTTGTGTTCTAAATATGTGTTCAGCCATTTATCCTATCCTATTTAAAATTAATGAACGGTTTCCAAGTCTCTAGTTCTTGTGTCTGGTATATCTTAAGAGCTTCGTTGTGCCAAGGCAAGTATTTATCAGAATATTTTGGTTCACATGGCATTGTTGCTAATGTCATACCAGCTTCTTCTGGGGTTCTATTGCCTTTTTTAAAGTTACACTTAATACAAGATGTTACAATATTAGTCCAATTAGTACACTTTTTTTGTAAAGAGGCTTTATAACGAGACTTAGGGATAACATGATCGTATGTTAACTGATTAGGATGAAAATGGTTTTTACAATATTGGCAAGTATGATCATCTCTTAAAAATAAATTACGTCTAGAAAAATGAATTGGCTTATTGTAAAAATTGAAAAACTTTATAGTTCTGGCAACAGAAGGAATTTTGTATTTTCTTCCTCCTGTGCCAGTAACGTATGGCTCTTTATGAAAATCTAAAATTTCAATTCCATATTTTCTCTGATCATTATATGACCTCAAAGACCATATAATAGCCTTTTGCCAATCAACTATAGTGATAGGAGTATAATCAGAGTTTAATAATAAGCATTTATGTTTTGTCTGACTCATAACTATCTAATCTTTGAAGAATCTTGGATATAATAGGATTTCTGACTATATCCGAAAAGTCTAAACGACTGATCGAGATACCCTCTATACCTTCAAGACTGGTCATCATTTCAAAAAATCCTCCACGCATATGTCTTAGTAGGTCTGACTGACTAATGTCTCCTGTCAATACCATTTTACTATTATTTCCTATTCTGGTTAATAACATTTTTAACTGATCATAAGAAGCATTCTGACATTCATCAGCAACAATAAAACAATCGTGGAAATTTCTACCTCTCATGAGTCCTAATGGAACAATTTCAATTTTATTATTTGTCTTTAAACCAGCATATTGACCACCAGAGATAAAATGATGCACTTCGTCTAGTAGTGGTAATAGATATGGATGTAATTTTTCTTCTGCTGTTCCTGGTAAATATCCTATTTTTTCGCCAGATTCTACGACAGGTCTGGTGATAATTATTTTCTTAACTTTCTCTTCTAGTAAATATTCTAATGCCATTCCAACAGCTATGTGCGTCTTACCGCTTCCGGCAGCACCTTGGCAAAATGAAATAGTATTTTCTGCTATATTTCTAATATACTGTTTTTGATTTTCGCTGCGAGGTCTTAGTCTGTTTCTATAAAGCTGAGGTACAACCAAATCATGAGTAGCGTCTATAAGCTTTGCTTTCTTCTTTACATTTTTATTATTTTTTCTCAAGTTTTACCCTTTACGAATAGTAGTTAAATTAGACAGGCGCCGCCAGCGCAACTAATTTCCTCTATTCCTACGGTATTGTCTTCGGTCTCAGCCAGTTGCGTATAATCAACCTTCTTAAAGCTTTCGAAAAGATCGCAATAGATTTTCCAATTATAAACATCTTTCATACAGTATGTTAACCGTCTAACATCTGTATTAAAATATTTCCCAGCAAAGTTTTTCATTTTTGTGGCAAATAGTAGTTTATCTTCTGAATCACCGTCTTTATATTGGTTCATGGACACATAATCACATGCTGCCCATAGATTGTTGTTAAAGCTATTTAGCCCTAATTCAATCAATCCTGAGCACCATAGCGCTGCATCTCCATATTCTTTAACGATTTCACGACTAGTATAAACTGTTGTGAATGGAGCTTGTGGATAATCTTTGTCTCCACTTTGAGGAATCAGACTAATACCAGCAAAATATTTACGATTATCATAAATATATTTGGTAACATCGTCCCATTCATCGGGCTTAACAGTTACTGTATTGCTAACGTTATGGCTTAAATATTCCTGTGTGCATAATGCTCTGTTTTTACCAGAATGAACCCAATTCTTCTGAGTGTCCTTTACAATAGACAACATTTCTACTGCTGGTAACTGATTCTTAAGCTTGGCACCATCTGGAACTTCAATTGGAAATTTAACAACTTCATCAGTATTGTTTGCTGACCATGAAGATTTCTCACAAGCCTGTGGGTTTAGTTTCTTAAAGTGTTGGTATGGAGCTTCTAAAACATTGGCCTGTACATGGCGTATGTATCGTTTAGCGTGATGAGGATGTATACCGGACGATGTTCCTAGCATACTTGAAGACGTTCCTTCTGGTTTTAAACAGGTGACTCTTGCCGCTTGGTTAATATTGATTTTTTGAGCAATTTTCTTATTTGTTTCAACAGCAATTTTTGCTCCTTTTGTCAATACCTTTTCAGATAATACTAGATCATGTTTTTCCATAGTTCCAGTAAGAGAAACGCCTAGTAAAGCCTCTCTCTCAAAAATACGCTGACTAATATCTCCTAGATATGCTAGTGTCGTAAAGCCAGCCTGTAGAGTACCTATGATCGCTGCTGCTCTACATCTTTCATAAAAATCTTCTTCATCAACCACGCTTGAACAATTAATTGTCGATAAATTGCATCCTTGCCATCCGCTCTTTTGTGTTTCTTCATCAACAGGCCACATACCAATCTCTACACATGGATTGAAAATCATTTCTGTTGATTCGCTCCAAATAAATCCCGGTTCACCAAATTCTTTTACAGATTGCATAAGAGTATTGAATTCGTCAAAAGTTGTTTCTTGCTTTAGTAGTAATGCTGAGTTATTACTTCGTGCTCTTTGTGGATTATCAAGATACCAATTACCGGTTTTAGCCTTGGCCATTTCTTCATCATCATGACTAAATAATGCTAAAGAAGCACTTCTACGAACACCACCAGATAGCACAGCATCACTACTATGCATAACAATATCATAAGCATCAATTGGACGTAATTTTTTCTGTCCAGCAGCCACACATCTGTCTAATAAGGCTCTGATTTTTTCTAGACCATTTGCTAATGGCTCATATCCAGGAGCTTTGCCTACTCCAGAAGCTAATGAAGAACCCTTTGGACGAATATTAGAATAATCGAATGCTATATGACAATTTTTGTATTGTTTAAATTCTTCTACCGGCTTACTAAAATATGAACTTAGTAAAACACCGAGAGCATCTGACCATCCCTCTATGGAATCGTCTATAACATATTTTGTACAAATACCTTCTTCCACGTTGTGTTCAAGAGATGGTAGTTTGGCAACGTGGTGCTTTTGTACACTAAATCCTGTTCCACTACCACATAGCAATAGCCAAAAACACTCTTGGAAAAATCTTAGTCTATCACAATAAGAACTAGTGCAATTATATATCTTTGCATGTCTCTTGAGTATTGGATCTCCTCCGAACTGGAGTGCCCTTTGACTCCCAAGAACTTTCTTCTTATACATCGCATCATATGCCCAATTAATTTCGTCGGAAATGTCTTTATCAGCATACTTTGTATGCATCATATTTTTAACTCGTTCAACTGCCTCTTTCCATGTTTCACGACGATTTTGGTTTTCTAACCAACGAGCATACTTGCTAACAAATGTATAATTCTGTAATTCTTGAAGAGCCGACATATTATCTCCTATTGATTAGTACTAGTAGTCCAGTGAGAGTGGCAACTTCAAAATGATGATTGATCATATTTGTGTCACCAGTAAAAAAATGATAAAAATACAGTATATATAATATGTAAAAGCATGTTCTTGTAATCAAGATACACCACAAAGCTGTTTCAGCCAAGAAAGATCTGGAGAAAATTTTTCCACAGAAATTCCACTCATTTTAACAAATAAGTCAAATTTTTCTGAAGCTTCAGCATCAAACAACTTTGTACCATGATCATTTGACATAATTACTTTAGTAATTCCTTCTTGCCATAAGGCCATTATGCAATCGTTACAGCATTGTCCTGAAACATAAGCTATTCCGTTATCTGGACGTACCACACAATTTGATAGAGCGTTACGTTCAGCATGAATCATCCAATGATATTTTTCTGGTCTAGTTTTAGGTAGTAATGAGTCATCTAAACCTCTAGCGAATCCATTATATCCTACTCCCAAAATTCTATTATGATTGTCAGTGATAACACAACCGTGTTGAGTATGTACGTCATGACTTCTTTGAGAAACAACCTTCGCCAACCCCAAAAAATAATCTGTCCAAGATGGTCTCATTTTGATCCTGTTTCCTTTGAGTTTACATGGTCTATCATACCTGAGCTGTACTTTTTGTCAAGCTCGAATAGTGTCTGTTGGTACAATAAGTCGTATTCTAGGATATCTGTGGAAGCAAGGCATTTGCTGTGTTTCTTTTTCAAAAAATATCCATAAATGTCTTCTATATTATGTGAACATTTTTGGTGGTGTTTAATAGCATTTTTTATATAGGTAAGTTGAATACTATTGAGTAAAGAAAATATGTGTATAGCTCTTTCATGAACATATGCGCTCATGGGTTCGTGTTTAAATGGTTCTATCATCGATATATACCAATCTACAAATGAACACAAAGTGTTTTGATGCATCATCATATTTGTTGTGGTGAGCCAGTATTTTTCTTGAGCCCCATAATTATTTACGAAATCTAATAAATCAATATTGTACGTTTTATGAATTGCTAGTTCCAATATTGGTGTGCTTCTATAAAATACTCGATGGTTCACAGGAGCTATAGAATAACCATAAATAGATGGTTGGATCTCATTTGAAATAGCAAATATATTTTTATTATGTAGTTCTTGAGAAGACTCGATATCGTATTCTAATAAACACACATGATTAGAACTGTATAGTTTATTTTTAGATATAGCGCACCATGCTGTAAAGCTACATAGATTGGTGCATTCTTCTATATTCTTCGGTAATTTATTACAGATAATTACGTTGGATATTTGTTTAAGTTGATTAGTTTCTCTGTTTCCAACAAACAGAAAACGATAATTAGGTAGCATATTAAATTTTTTTGTGTCCAAAAATTCAATAATAGATTCTTGACTATGACAGACTATAAAATAATCAATATGATTTGACATTATGATGGTTTAATGGTTTGGAGGATAGCAGTTTGTATAGACTACTAAATTTTCTGAGATAGAGTCGCAGATTGGTAAGATAGAGACACTATCGCAGACGTACCAGTTATTATCCTCGTCTGTTCCGCAACAGCAATTTTTGATTGTTCTCCAATTTCCGTTTTTACAAGTATGTTGGCAAACACCATATTTAGGATTGTGTCCTTCTAAACTGTAAAGTATATTCATTATATATTTGTTTTTATTGAATATTCTAATAATCTTCAGGATAGTTATTATTATATATCTCAAATTTTACATACTCAATATAGTTGTCCACTATCTCATAATTATTGACTGGTGTGGCTCTTATATAAGCAACAAGAGGATTCCACCATTCTACATAGTCTTTTAAGTTTACCTGATATGATCTTTCTTCCTTATTATCGACTAGAAACCAAGTTCCTGTATCAGCTTCTGGGGGAATTTTGACATTAGACTTTCTAGTTAGCCAATGATGGAAACTTTCTTTGTCTATAAGCCAACAATCATACAATTCTGATATTGTTAAGTCTAATATTTCTGCGTTATTGATTTGAATTTTCATTTAATTATAAATGTCTTTATCTCTTTATTTATTCTCAATATCTAAAATCGTGTGCTAAGATCTTTCATAATTTCTATTTTAGATTTGTTAGTTTTACCGCATGATCCGTGTGAACAATGTATTAATATTCCGTGGCTAGGATGATCAACAACAATGTTTAATGAATTAAAGTTAATTTTTTTACTAGCTAGCATTAACATATCAGAAGCATGATAAGTATCTTTAATTAATTGTCTACACGACATATCGTCTTTAAGGGAAGCAAATGTTTTAATAGTAGTTATATAATCGTCAGCAGATCCTGAAACAATACATGGTACATGTCCTTGATATATGCTTAATCCTTTGTTGTTAAAAATTTTAGTATCACTATATAAGCCCATATTTAT
>Ga0079300_10000109_pt1 | contig 24744 bp, 26 predicted proteins | sample Wag4_2014_7_11_FD_74799 | JGI IMG/M metagenome (GOLD analysis project Ga0079300, IMG submission 74799) | Fresh water microbial communities from Ohio, USA - Utica-2 Time Series HT 2014_7_11 | ecosystem: Environmental > Aquatic > Freshwater > Water tank | place: USA: Ohio | collected 2014-07-11
GCTCGCACCGCGTCACTGGCTGCCGCCGCGTCGGAACCGTAGGCGTCCACCAGCCACTGCGGATCGGCATCGACAATCACGAGGTCTGCCGGTTGCCCCACGGCAACCGTTGTTCTTGTGGAGAAACGAATCGCCTCATCGAGAGTGAGGGCCTGCTCGGGATGCCAGGGTTCCCGCCCATCTCGGGTTCTCGTGATGGCGGCAGCAATCGAGACCCACGGATCCAGCGGCGCTACTGGCGCATCAGACCCGAGAATCAGCTTCGCACCGCTGTCCACCAATCGTCGGAGAGCGAAAGCCCGGTCGGCTCTATCCGCCCAATAGACATCGGTCACGTCTCGGTCATCCACCGCGTGCTCGGGCTGAACACTGGCGATCACACCGAGCTCCCCAAAGCGAACAAAATCGGCGTCGCGCACCAGCTGGGCGTGTTCAATGCGCCCGCCAAGACCATTGGCGGCCATCACATCCAGGATGAGGCGGTTTGCCTCGTCGCCTATGGCATGAACGGCGAGGGAAAAACCTGCCCGGTGCGCCCTCAGCATGAGGCGCTCAATTTCTGCCACATCGAAGTTCATTCCACCCCGAACATCACCCTCAACACCGAGGTAGGGATCAACGCAGTGCGCTGTTCTGGTGTTGAGCGACCCGTCGGTGATGATCTTGAAAGGGCCCATCGAGATTCCGGGTGCCAGTTCGTAGCCCGTGTGTAAACCATCGGCGATGGCGCGCTCCAAGTGTTCGGGATAAACGCCAGCCTCAACACGCAGCGGGTAGCGGCCCTTCACGAGGGCCGCCCGCCTGCTCCACACGCTCGAGTTGTAGGCCATGTCCAAATCGACAATTCCAACGACACCGCGTGCCGCGGCAGCGTGGGCGGCTTCTAAGACCCATGCGTCCAAGGTTTTCTCGTCCACTGACCCAACCGCCACCGTCAAGTCAAAGCACTCTTGCTCGGTCAATGAGCCATCGAGCTCGTGACCGCTGACCGCGAAGGCCCTGAGGGTTGCCGTGTTCACCCAACACGAGTGGACATCGACCGAGAGCAGCAAGACCGGAGCGCTCCCCGTCACCGAATCCAACAGGGCCGTTGACTTTCGATCAGTCCACAAACCATCACGGTAGCCCGCACCAATCAGGACCGCATCGCCGGTGGTGTCGGAACTCTCACGCACCGCTTGGCCCATAATGGCGGCGGCTTCCGCAGCGGAGGTGGCTGGTGAGAGATCTATCCAGCGACGCCGCTGCGCCCACAATCCACAGTGCACGTGTTCATCCCACAGCCCGGGCATGACGATTCGGGAATCCGCGTCTATGACTTCGTGGCCGGTGGTGTCCTGAGACCCCGCGGGGCCCACCGCCACAATCGCATCGCCCTCCAGGGCGATATCCATCAGTGAACGCGACGATCCGCCATAGATTTTCGCGTTCGTGATAATCATGGTTCCTCGCTCAGTGTTGTTTTAGGAGGCCTGGCAGGACGGGCAGTAGTAGAGCTTTCTGGCAGACATAACGTCCATGGCAACAACACTTCCACACACACGGCACTCCTTGCCCTCGCGCTTATAGACCCAGTGGCGATTCTGGGCCGAGCGCAGAGCTTTTTTTCTCTCGCTGGGACTCAAATCATCTCGGGTGAGCATGACCCCGGTGGCAATGCCATCTCGAAGGAGGGAGCCCCAGTCTTTCCAGAGCGCCCCCGCGACCTCCGGCGAGTGGGCGGACGCCGGCCGGTAGGGGTCTAACCGGTGCCGAAAGAGGATTTCAGCTCGGTAGACGTTGCCGATTCCTGCCACCACTGACTGGTCCATTAGCACCAGGCCAATGGGGCGTTTAGTCGCGAGCAATCTCTCAGTGAAGACCCTCTGCCCTCTCGCGCCGGTCATGACCAGTGGATCCGGCCCGAGGCGGTGCCGGATGGCGTCTGCTTGTTCGCGGGTAATCACCTCGCACGCGGTGGGCCCGCGAAGATCCGCCACGACGTCATCAGCCACGAGTCTCAGGCGCACCTGCCCAACGGGTGGCGGTGGGAAAACATCCGGCGCATCGTGATCACCCTCCCACTCGCCAAATCGCCTGGCTCTGGACCTGGGTGCCCCGAGAGAGGTGAGGACCTGTGCGACCTCGGCGTTATCCGGATGTGTTGTCACATCCCAGGCGCCGTAGATTCCCAGATGCACCCGAACGATCAGATCGTTATCGAGGTCCATAAACAGCTGTTTCCCCACCGCGTCAACCGCAACAATGCTGCGGCCGGAGATGCTCGCTGCGCCCTGACTGAAGCGACCCTGCGGGGAGGACGCCTCAATAGTCCGCCCTACAAAAAGGGCGCCAAAAAGCCTGGCAACCCTGTGGACGGTGTGGCCTTCAGGCATAGCAGCTTACGAGCCGATGCTCAATCCGCTGATGGCTCCGGTCTGTTCGTAGTCGGCAATCTGAGCGATACGGCGAACATGCCGCTCGTCACCGCTAAAGGGCGTGCGAATAAAGGTGTCGATGAAGAGCAGGGCCTCATCAATGCTGTGCTGGCGCGCACCAATGGCGACAATGTTCGCGTTGTTGTGCTCCCTAGCCAAAACCGCCGTGTTCACACTCCACACCAGAGCAGCCCTGGCGCCACGGACCTTGTTGGCAGCAATTTGCTCGCCATTGCCCGATCCCCCAAATACAACCCCCAAGGCGTCAACGCCGGCGGCCTGGTCACTGACCACCGCTCGCGCCGCGGCGATGCAGAAGCTGGGGTAGTCATCAACCGGGTCGAATTCAACGGGGCCGTGATTGACGACCTCGTGGCCCTCGTGGCCCAGGTGATCCACCAGATCGCGACTAAACTCAAGTCCTGCATGGTCTGTGGCAACGTGGATTCTCATTGATTCAGTCTAAATCTACTGTCGGGGTAAGAGAATCCTCAGTGCGGTGTTCCCCAAGGAAACTGAAATGTTGGCTCGAGATGCGTTATAGTAATGGGCATATGAATTTTTGGGAAAGGCAACCACTGTGAGCATTCCACGTTTTCGTCGTGCAGTCGGCGGTTTGGACGGCAAGGATGTAGCTCGTCACGTTAGCGAGCTCACTGAACGCCTCGAACGCCTGGAACAAGAGCGCGGCGAGAACCAGCGAACGATACAACGCCTGACGCGCGAAATCGCGGGTGCCCAGGTCGAGTCTGTAAAGCCTAACTTTTCGAAATTTGGCGTTGCTTTTCAAGAAACGCTGAGTACGGCTGAGAAGCAAGCAAAGAGGCTCGTCGACGACGCTGCCGCCGAGGCGTCCGCTACGGTGAGCAAGGCCCAGAGCGAAGCCGCTCTGATTCGCGAGTCAGCGGACAAAGATGCCCGCAAAGTTCGCTCCGATGCGAAACGCGAAACTGATGAGCTTCGTCTTGAGGTTGAGAGCGAAGCCTCTCAGTTGCGTCAGAAGATTGCCGAAGAAGCGGGAAAAGCCGCCAGGACTCGAGACCGTGCGGAGCGCACCGCCTCAACCACAATCAGCCAAGCCGAGAAGACGGCCTCTGACATCACAGCCGAGGCATCCCGCCAGGCTGAGCAGGTCAAGCGTGAAGCCGCCGAGATTCTCCACGCAGCCCAAGAAAGCGCTGTGAGCACCGACGCCAGTATTCGTCGGCAAATCCAGGAGGCAGAAAGCGCGCGCGCCACGATCCACGAAGAGGCCGACGAGTACCAGCGGAAGGCCTACGAGCAGGCTGACACGGTTGTCAAGGAAGCTGCTAAGAGAGCAGAAGAACTCACCCAAGAAGCAGATAGTGTTCTTCGGTCAGCCTTGGCACGCGAGGAAGAAGTCTTGGGCAACGCTCGATCATTGTCCGAGACAATCATTACCTCGACAGTCAAGCGCGCACGCGATCTCGCTGCCGATGCCAACGAATTGGTGGGTTCCCTGGGCTCCGATTTGGAGCGGCAGCTCGACGATATTCGTCGCCAGCAGTCATACGTGAATGACTTTCTGCAGCGCATGCGGACGTCCTCGACTGACATTGTCATGGCCATCAACTCCATCGAACTCCCCAAGGTGCCAGCTGACTTCAAGCCGATTACTCAGGCCGGGGAATCAGCCGAGGAACTACCCGAAGAGGTCACTGTCACCATTAACGCCAAAAAAGGTCGCGCTTAGTTCCCTGAGCTAGCCTCCACAGCGTTGCGTTGCCCCAGGGGATCCATCCCCGAGTGTCCTCAAGGAGTTCCTGGTGCCCGGTGAAAATCTAACCCGCGATGAGGCCGCCGCCAGGTCTCGGCTCATCCAGGTGGAGAGCTACCTCATCGACATCGACCTGCGCGAGGTTGGCGACTCCCCGAGGTTCACAACCACCACGGAGGTCACTTTCCAGGCGAGCCCTGGCGCCTCAAGCTTCATCGACGTCATTGCGGAGCGGGTGCGCCAGGTCAGCCTCAATGGCAGCTCGCTAGACCCAGACACCGTATTTTCCGACTCGCGGATTGCGCTTGTGAACCTGTCGGAATGGAACACCCTGGTTGTGGTCTCGGAGCACTCGTATACCAACAGCGGCGAAGGACTCCACCGGTTCATTGACCCAGTCGATGGAGAGGTGTATCTCTACACGCAGTTTGAGGTTCCAGACTCGCGCCGTGTCTTCCCAGTTTTTGAACAGCCCGACCTCAAGGCATCCTTCCAGTTCACTATTCAGGCACCGGCCACCTGGCAGATTGTCTCGAACCAACCAAGCCCATCACCCGAGGTTGAGGGGGCATCAGCGACCTGGTCTTTCTCCCCCACCCCCCGAATCTCTTCCTACATCACAGCCCTCATTGCCGGGCCTTACACAGTGGTGCGCGACGAGCTGACCAGCTCGAGCGGAGCAACTATTCCGCTTGGCCTCTACGCCAGGGCATCGCTGTCTAAATTTCTCGATGCGGACTACATCTTCGACATCACCAAGAAGGGCTTCGCGTATTTCGAGAAGAGATTCGGCGTCCCCTACCCGTTTGAGAAGTATGACCAGCTTTTTGTTCCAGAGTTCAATGCCGGGGCAATGGAGAACGCCGGAGCGGTGACGTTTACGGAAACTTATGTTTTTCGCTCCCAGGTTTCCGATGCGATTCGCGAGCGTCGAGTCGTCACAATCCTCCACGAACTAGCACACATGTGGTTTGGCGACCTAGTGACCATGACCTGGTGGAACGACCTCTGGCTCAACGAATCATTTGCGGAGTGGGCCTCCACCATCGCCACCGCTGAGGCCACCGAATGGACCCACGCGTGGACGACGTTCCACGCCATGGAAAAAAGCTGGGCATACAGGCAAGATCAATTGCCCTCGACTCACCCGATTGTGGCAAACATTCGAGACATCGAAGACGTTCAGGTCAACTTCGATGGCATCACCTATGCAAAGGGCGGCTCGGTGCTCAAGCAATTGGTGGCGTGGGTCGGTGAGGAGGCCTTCTTCTCGGGCGTTCACAACTACTTCGTCAAGCACCAGTGGGGTAATGCCACACTCGCCGATTTACTCACGGAACTCGAAGCCACCAGCGGTCGCGAGCTAGGGGGTTGGAGTTCTGTGTGGCTGGAAACAGCCGGGGTGAACACCATGATTCCCCGAATCGAGGTCGACGACCAGGGTGTTATCACCCAAGCCGAGTTGCTCCAGAGCGCTCCGGAGGAATGGCCAACACTTCGACCCCACCGACTCGCGGTTGGCCTCTACCACGCCGACAAGGACGGCGTCACAAGACGCCACCAGCGCATCGAACTCGACGCGGATGGGGCAAAGACATCGATCACCGAGCTTGTTGGGCTGCCACGACCGGATCTCATCCTCATCAATGACGATGACCTGGCTTACACAAAGATTCGCCTGGACCCGCAATCTCACGCTTTTGCGATCAAGAACCTCTCAGCAATCGAAGACCCACTAGCCCGCGCCCTGGTGTGGGGAAGCACGTGGGATGCAACGAGAGACGCTGAAATCCCGCCCCAGAACTTCATCGACCTGGTGCTTCAGCACATAGGCGCCGAGACCGAGAGCACCACCGTGCGAACAGCACTGGGGCAATTAGCCCTGGTCGTGCGGAACTATGTGACACCCTCGAGGCGAACCACCGCTCTCGCTCAGGCGGGAAGCGCTATCTGGTCGCTCGCCGAGAGCGCTGTGGCCGGAAGCGACATCCAGTTCCAGCTGGTGAAAGCCTTCTGCGGGCTGGCCAGCACCCCCGAACACCTCGAGCTCCTGCGCGCGCTGCGCGCAGGAAAGACAACCCTGCCAGGGCTCGCAATCGACACCGACCTGGAATGGGAATTGCTGGCCGGACTTGCCCTGTGTGGTGGGGCGACACCATCGGATATTGCAGAAGCCCTCTCCACCGACAACACCTCCAATGGCCAACAAGCTGCAGCACGGGCAGAGTCGCTTCTGCCCGGGGCCGCGTCCAAGAGGGCGATCTTTGATCGCCTCACGGGCGATGCCACTATTCCCAACGCAATCGTTCGCTCTCTCACCCTCGGCTATGACCTCGTCAATGATCAGCGCGACCTTGAGGGGTTAGTCGAGCCCTACTTCGCCATGCTCGAGAAGATCTGGGAGGAGCGGACCTACAAGATTGCCGAATACATCGTGGAGGGCCTCTATCCGAGCTCGCTCGTGAGTGAGAGTTTGGTCGCAGCGAGCGAGCAATGGCTCGCTACTCACCCGAGCATTCCGGCCCTTCGTCGCATCGTGGAAGAAAACCTTGCCGGGGTGAAACGAGCGCTTCGAGTCCAGGCCAGCGATTCTGCTGCAACACCGGCGTAACATGGGGGTATGGATCTGGGAGAGTTCTGGTCGTGGCTGGTTGAGGCAGTTGCCACCTATGGGACGTTCTTCCGGATTCTCGGAGTGATTGCCGCCGGCTTAATCGGCAGAATCATTATTCGCAGCGTTATCAAGCGAGTAGTGAATCAGGTTGTCACGGGAGTCAAAAAGGCTCACAACGTCGATGACACCAGGGAGCTCACGGCCAGCCCGGTCGAAGCTCTGCGCGCTGTCCAACGAACAAGAACGCTGGGCTCCGTGTTCAACAACACGGCCACCTGGGTCATAGCTTCCGTCGTGGTCATTCTTGTCCTGAGCGAGCTCGGCTTCTCGGTGACCGCGTTGGTGGCCAGTGCTGGAATCATCGGAGCAGCACTTGGATTTGGGGCGCAAAGCATTGTCAAAGACTTGCTCAATGGCTTGTTCATGGTCTTCGAAGATCAACTCGGTGTCGGAGATGTCGTCGACTTAGGCGTCGCATCCGGAGTAGTCGAGCGAGTGGGAATCCGAGTCACCGAGATTCGTGATGTGTCGGGAACCCTCTGGTATGTCCGCAACGGCGAGATCCTGCGCGTGGGGAACCAAACCCAGGACTGGTCCAGAGTCATCATGGATCTTCCTGTTCCCTACCAGTCCAATATCGACGACATTCAAGACCTGCTTCTGGAGACCGCGAAGACGTTTGCCCACTCGCCTCAGTGGCGCCGAAAGGTCATCGAAGAACCTGAGGTCTGGGGCATCCAGTCGCTTTCCGCTGAGGCGATTACCCTGCGCCTGGTGGTCAAGGTGCGAGCTGGGGAACAGTGGGATGCCGAGCGTGCCCTCTATCGCGCGCTGAAAGACGCACTCGACACGAGGGAAATCGATATCCCGGCTCTGAACCGCATGATCGTCGACAACACCGATTCCCACCGACAGGGCCAAGCACGGTTGGCTGATGGCGCGCAATCAACCACCACCGAGTCTAAGAAGCCCAAGCGCTAGGCATGACCGATCTTTCCCGCGGTTCTGGCCTGTATGAGCGGATTGGTGGTTCGGCAACTTTCGACACCCTTGTCGCCAAGTTTTACGAGGGAATCCGAGCGGATGAGCGGCTTCGCCCGATGTATCCCGAGGGCGACCTAGAGGGCGCGATCTGGCGACTCTCGAGTTTTCTCCAGCAGTACTTTGGTGGCCCCACCGACTACAGCGATCAGCGTGGCCACCCGCGCCTGCGCATGCGGCACGCTGCTTTTCACGTCAATCCAGATGCCAAAGAGCGATGGCTCGCTCACATGCGCACAGCGCTCGATTGCCTGGAGCTCTCTCCGCTGGACGAGGGCGAGCTATGGGACTACCTGGAGCGGGCAGCGCTCTCTATGGTCAACACGTTCGAGGATTACCCCTCGTCGTCATCGTCCTCGAAGCTCTGACCCCCGGGGAACTTCACCAGAACGTAACCAGCTTTGGAACTCAGGCGCACCCAGTTCTCCAGCGTGTGAACCTGCAGTGAACTTCCAGCGAGCAACCCCAGAGCATCGGCAGCGAAGGCTGCACCGGCAGGGATTCTCTTGTGATCGGGAATCATGCTGCCCCAGACCTCTGCCCGAACCTTCTGCAACACAGATTCCCCAATCGTGTCGGGCACAGTTTCCGCGACTTTCGCCACACCAGTCGCGGCAGCCGCGCGGAGCGCTTCAGTGCTGACAGCCAGGCGACGACGCCAGCCATCTTGGGGCGGCGTGATGGCTGCCCACTGCAAGGATGCGACCTCGGCAGGAACTCGATTGACGGACTCGCCCTGTTCGGAGCCGACAGTCAAACGGTGCACCAGAGACTCAATCGGAACCACCACATCAAAGGTGACGGGCTCCGCGAGGCCAAAGACACGCAGTCCCAACACCGTGGGCGTGCGATCCAGGAGCCCCCGGGGGAACAACACCCCCACATAGACCTGAAGATAGGTGCCATCGGCAATGAGCCGAGCGGAGCCATCATTCACTCTCGCCGCGCGCTGAAGGAACTGAATCGCATCAAGGCGGGCCGGGTTGGACTCCAGGGAAAAAAAATGGGACATGTCGCCCTCTAAACTACAACCCATGGACTCGTCACGTGACACCAGCGCACCACCCCCGGACCCCATGGCAAGCATGCTCGAGGCACTTACCCTCTCGAGTAGCACGGCACGAACCAGGGAAGACATCTTCACAGGCCCCAGCCAGTGGCAGCCTCACGGCCGGGTATTTGGCGGCCAGGTTATGGCACAGGCCGCACTCGCGGCCATGCACACGATTCCGAAAGAGCGCGTCATCCACTCACTCCACGGTTATTTTCTGCGGCCGGGAGACATTGCCGATGACATCACCTTCGCGGTGGATCGCATCCACGACGGGCGCTCGTTTTCCACCCGCCGGGTCCAGGCTTACCAAAAAGGCCAGCCCATCTTTTCGATGATTTCCTCCTTTCAGGACGAAGACGAAGGCCTGGAACACGAGGCCCCGATGCCCGAGGGCATCCCCGACCCCGAGAGCCTCCCGAGCGCTCAGGAGGTGCTGAGCGCCATCAACCATCCGATTGCCGACGTGTGGGCAAAAACTCGGGCGTTTGATCTGCGCCACTTCCCCTCATCGCTCTATGTGAGCGTGGAGGGGGACCGCGTTCCCCATCAAGCGGTGTGGCTCAAGTCCATCGGAGCTATCCCCGATGACCCCAACCTGCATCGGGCAGCACTCGCCTATGCAAGTGACTTCAGCATTTTGGAACCCGTCATGCGTGCCCACGGAATCAGTTGGGCAACACCGGGAATTAAGTTTGCAAGTCTTGACCACGCTATGTGGTGGCACCGCTTCGCACGCGCTGACGAATGGTTTCTCTATGTGCAGGAATCGCCATCAGCCAGAAGTGGCCGCGGGTTGGCGCTGGGAAAAATCTTCTCCCGAGACGGACATCTCATTGCCTCGGTCGCTCAAGAGGGAATGGTTCGCGTCCCTAGTCCCTCGTAAGTTTGCGATAGGTGGAACGGTGGGGTGCTGCGGCCTCAGGCCCCAGACGCTCAATCTTGTTCTGCTCGTAGGATTCGAAGTTGCCTTCGAACCAGTGCCAGTAGCCGGGCTCTTTCTCAGTGCCTTCGTAGGACAAAATGTGGGTTGCCACGCGGTCAAGGAACCACCGATCGTGGGTAATCACCACAGCACAACCCGGAAATTCCAAGAGAGCATTTTCAAGACTCGAAAGCGTTTCCACATCTAGATCGTTGGTGGGCTCGTCGAGCAAAAGAAGGTTTCCGCCCTGCTTCAGGGTCAGGGCAAGGTTCAAGCGGTTTCGCTCTCCACCGGAGAGGACACCGGCCTTCTTCTGCTGGTCGGGGCCCTTGAAGCCAAAACTCGACACATAGGCCCTGGAGGGAATCTCCACATGCCCGACCTGAATCACATCCAATCCGTCAGAGACGACTTCCCAGAGAGTCTTTGACGAATCGATTCCCGAACGGTCTTGGTCAACATAGGACAGCTTGACTGACTCGCCCACCACAAGCTCGCCACCATCGAGGGTCTCCATGCCAACAATTGTTTTGAACATCGTCGACTTACCCACACCGTTCGGGCCGATGATGCCCACAATGCCATTGCGGGGCAAGGTGAAGCTCAGGTTCTCAATCAGGACTCGGTCGCCAAAGCCCTTCGTGATGGATTTAGCCTCCAACACCTGCTGGCCAAGGCGAGGCCCCGGTGGAATCTGAATCTCTTCGAAATCAAGCTTCTTGGTGCGCTCAGCTTCGGTGGCCATCTCTTCGTAACGAGCAAGACGGGCTTTGGACTTAGCCTGGCGACCTTTTGCGTTCGAGCGAACCCACTCGAGTTCATCCGCCAAACGCTTGGCCAGTTTCTGATCTTTTTTCCCTTGAACGTTGAGGCGCTCTGCCTTCTTTTCCAAGTAGGTCGAATAGTTGCCCTCATAGGGATAGAGGCGGCCACGGTCAACCTCAGCAATCCACTGAGCGACGTGGTCGAGGAAGTACCGGTCGTGGGTTATGGCGATTACGGCACCGGGATACTTGGAGAGGTGCTGTTCCAGCCACAGCACGCTCTCTGCGTCCAAGTGGTTGGTGGGCTCATCCAGGAGCAACAGGTCGGGCTTTTCCAGCAGCAATTTACACAGCGCAACTCTGCGCTTTTCTCCCCCGGACAAATGCGAAATCGCAGCATCTGAAGGTGGGCAACGCAGAGCATCCATCGCCTGTTCCAGTTGCGAATCCAAGTCCCAGGCATCCGCTGCATCGATGGCCTCTTGCAGCGTTCCCATCTCAGCCAGCAGAACATCGAAGTCCGCGTTCGGGTCCGACATTGCCGCTGAAATCTCGTTGAAGCGGACAATCTTCTCGTGAATCTCACGAACGCCATCACGGACGTTCTCCAGAACAGTCTTCGATGTGTCCAGCTCGGGCTCTTGCAACAGAATTCCCACGGTGTAGCCGGGGCTGAGCGTGGCATCACCGTTACTGGGGGTATCGAGGCCTGCCATGATCTTGAGAATGGTCGACTTGCCAGCACCGTTCGGGCCGACCATGCCAATTTTTGCACCGGGGAAAAACGACATGGTGACATCGTCGAGAATCAGCTTGTCGCCGATCGCCTTGCGGGCGCGCACCATCGTGTAAATGAACTCAGCCATAGTTTCCTAGTCTAGAGATACGGTCTTGCCAAGAAGACACGTGTCGCTAGCGAGCAGCGGTTCAACCGCCGAGGCATACCAGTTACTTCCCCACTGGGCGATGAGGCACTCCTCACCAAAGCGAAGAGCAAGTGCCGTCGAATCCGCCGGACGCTCGGTCAAAGACTTATCCGGGGTCAGTTCTATGTCCTCCAGGGCATACCCGGCTTCCACCAGCGCTTCCACGAGTTCAAGGCCGATTACATCACCCCGCGCATTCTCGATGGCCCCTGCAATGACGTCATCAATGTGGGGTTGGTTTTCTCTCGCCGAACCACCTGGTACTCGCTCGGGAACGAACTCTGGAGCGAGAGTCTCCACGATAGGGGAGTCGTCGGCGACGTCGGTGCTAGGTGGGGTGTCTTCAGCGGGGCCCTGGCAGCCCGTCAGCACCATGCTCACAAGGAGGGCGAGAGGGGCCCAGTGGTGCACGTGTGACACTGGAGCCTCCCTCGCCGCAAGTGGGTGCGAACTCCAAGTTTAGGCGTCGCTCTCGTCCTCTTCGTCGCCTCCGGGGTCTGGGTTTTCCTCCGTGTCGGGCCTGGCCACGCGCTGGTATTCGCTGACTCCCCAATGGAGGTCGTGACCCAAGGAATCCGCTTCCACCTCAATCGACGTCCCCGAGCGATCATCGTTGGACCAGTCACGCACTTTGAGACGACCCACAGCAACAACGCGGTCACCCTTGTTGAGCGACACGGAGGCATTGAGCGCGAGATTGCGAAAGGCCGTGACGGTGTACCAATTGGTATCGGCATCGGCCCATCCGCCGAGGCTCTTGTCAAAGCGTCGCTGTTGTGAGGCCAGACGAAAACTGGTGATGGCGAGACCCTCCGAGGTCACAATGTGCCTGGGGGTGGTGGCAACAAGGCCGGTGAGAGTGAGTTGGTCAGTCATGGTGATACTCCTTGGCTTAGCGGGCTTCACGGCGTTCTGGTGCCACCACCCGCGTATCAAGTGGCACCAGGCGCAACTGTGCTCGCTTCCCGAGAGAGCGCGGGTCTACTCCACAAATCCGGGTGTTGCGAGACTCACAGCACCCGCTGTGGACAGCTAGGCACTTCGCAGATACGGGGCGAAACTTGCGCGAATCTTCGAGACTTTCGGGACCGCTACTGCGAGGCAATAACCCTGCGTGGGGTTCTTGGCAAAGAAATCTTGGTGGTACTCCTCAGCGTCGTAGTAGGTCCCCAGGGGAACAATCTCCGTCACAACGTCACTACCCCACATCTCACCCGCCCGATCTCTCGCTGCCTCGAAGAGCGCCTTGTCTTCAGGCGACCCGTAGAACATTGCGGAGCGGTACTGCGTCCCCACGTCATTGCCCTGACGATTGAGTTGTCGCGGGTCGTGCATGGTGAAGAAGGCATCGAGGATGACATCCGAGGGGATTACATCGGGGTCAAACGTGATCGCCACTGCCTCGGCGTGGCCGGTGGTCCCGGTACAAACCTGTTCGTAGGACGGGTGGTCCACCTGTCCCCCGGTATAGCCGGAGACGACCGAGTGCACGCCTTCCAGGACTCGGTAGGCGGCATCGAGACACCAAAAACAACCCCCTGCAAGCACGTAAGTTTTCATGCCCTCAGGGTAATCCCGATGGCCTGACAAAGGCCCGACATTAAGCGCCCGGCAATAACGCTGGCAGCCTCTGCCACCCCCTACGCTTAGGTGGTTGGGCTTCACTACGACAAGAAACGCGACGGTCTTCAATAACTCATGGGCTACATCTACGCGCTGCTAGCAGCGTTTCTCTTCGGGGCTAACGGCTCGGTCAGCAAAGTCATCATCCAAGCAGGATTTTCCGCGATGCAGCTGACTCAAATGCGAGTTCTCGGTGCTGCTCTCATTTCCGGGCTTGTCCTTCTCATCATCGACAAGAAGTCGTTCCGGCTTCCACCAGGGCAGTGGCCGGTGGTGGTGGTTCTTGGTGTTGTCGGTGTCGCAATGTTGCAGGTCACCTACGCACTAGCCATTGAACTTCTTCCGGTGGGAATTGCGTTGCTACTGGAATACCTCGCTGTTTTGCTGGTAGCACTCGTGGCGTTCTTCGTCTTCAAGGAGAAAGTTCGCCTTCGGCTGTGGGTGGCCATAGCCTTCGTGATGGTGGGTCTCGTGGTGGTCGCTGAGATTTGGGCCAGCACACTCAACCCCATCGGTGTCATGTGGGGGTTGCTGGCGGCGATTACTTTGGCCACCTACTTCCTGGTGGGTGAGAGGCAGCTCAAGACAATATCTCCGTTAGCTCTCGCCTTCTGGACGATGGCCATTGCCGCTGTGTTCTGGCTACCATTCTCTGGATGGTGGGAACTCGACGCATCCAGCTTCACTACCCTGGCCCCACTGGGATCCGAGCCAGATAGCGCACTGGTGCCTCTGTGGGCGCTACTGGCCTGGAACGTGGTGTTGGGCTCCTTCGCCCCGTTCCTGCTCTCCTTGAGCGCTCTGAAGCGCCTCTCCGCTACTGCGGCGGGCATTCTGGCAACCAGTGAGATTGCCTTTGCGTTTGTCACCGCGTGGCTGTGGCTGCAAGAGTCTCTTAGCCTCTTGCAGGTTGTGGGAGCCTCGATAGTCTTAGGAGGCATCGTTATTGCTCAAACGGCCAGATCCAGCGACGTTGTTGTGCAAGCAGATTTGGCACTAGAAACCGGACCCATCACGCTTCCCGACCACACCCAACTCACCAAGGAGTCACCATGAAAGACATATTCCGCCCCGTCGTCGTTGCATCTTTTGTTGCAGCTGTCATCAACCAGGCCCTCTACTTCCTCGCCGCCGAGTTTTTTCAGGTGGAGTTCCTTCTCACCGACCCAGCCGGCATGGCTATCCCGTTCTTCGCCCCCGCGCTCTTCAGCGTCTTCCAGGGAATCGTGGGCGGCGTTATTGTGGCCTGGATTGCCTCTCGCACCAAGTCACCGAAGAACGTCTGGCTCTCGATTAGCTTGATTGCCCTGTCCTTGAGCTTCGTGTTGCCCTTCCTTGCGATCTCCAGCACCGAGGCAGCACTCTGGCTGAACCTCATGCACGTTGTCGCGGGCGCTCTCATCATCCCGATGGTGAGAGGTGCGCTCCCCAGCGTCGCGGCAGAGTAACCGCAGCGCTGAAGCCCCGCGGTCTACGCCTCGATGACCACCGGGATAATCATGGGTCGCCTGCGGAGTTGGGTGCTAACCCAATGTCCCACCGTGCGCCTGACGACCTGCTGGAACGAATGGGTGTCCCTGGTGCCATTGGCGGAGGCTTCCTCCAAGGCCTTGACAATGGCTGGGCGCACATCATCAAAGACAGAGTCGTCCGGGGCGAAGCCGCGGGCATGAATCTCAGGCCCCACGATGATGGTTCCGGTCTGAGCATCAATGGCGATGAAAATCGAGATGAAGCCTTCCTCGGCAAGAATGCGGCGGTCTTTCAGATCAGCCTCGGTAATTTCACCCACTGTCGATCCATCAACATAGACAAAGCCAATGTCGAGCTGCCCGACGCGCGTGACCTGGCCATCTCGCATATCAATGACCGTGCCGTTCTCGCCCACAAACGTATTCTCCGGCGGGACACCGGATTCGATTGCGATTGTGGCGTTAGCCCTCAAGTGGCGGGCCTCGCCGTGGACGGGCATGACGGCCCGTGGCTTGACGATGTTGTAGCAGTAGAGCAGTTCACCAGCGGCCGCGTGACCGGACACATGAACCTTCGCATTGCCCTTGTGGACGACGTTGGCGCCCAAATCAATCAGGCCATTGATCACCCGATAGACGGCGTTCTCGTTACCGGGAATCAAGCTCGAGGCAAGGATGACAGTGTCGCCAGGCCCAATCTCAATCGTGGGATGTTCGCGGTTGGCCATCCTCGAGAGGCCAGCCATCGGCTCGCCCTGTGAGCCAGTGGTCATATAGAGGACCCGATCATCGGGCATGTCTGCGGCCTTCTTCGCGTCAACCAGAACGCCCTCCGGCACACTCAAGTAGCCAAGCTCCTGGGCAATCCCCATGTTGCGCACCATAGAACGGCCGACCAGCGCGACCCGGCGGTTGTTTGCCACAGCAGAATCAATAACCTGCTGCACTCGGTGAACATGCGAGGCAAAGCTTGCGACAATCACCCGTCTGGGGGCACGGTGGACGATTTGGTCAAGCACTGGGCCGATATCGGCTTCCCTCGGGGTGAAGCCCGGAACATCGGCGTTGGTGGAATCCACCAGGAACAAGTCAACGCCTTCTTCGCCAAGCCGGGCGAAAGCTCGCAAATCTGTCAGGCGACCATCAAGGGGTAACTGATCCATTTTGAAGTCACCGGTGTGTAAAAGAGTTCCCGCTACGCTCCGAATCATGACAGCGAGGGCGTCTGGAATCGAGTGGTTCACAGCAATGAATTCCACATCAAAAGGCCCAAGCTTCTCCCGTCCGCCCTCGGTAACGGCAAGAGTCAGGGGTGCGATGCGGTGCTCCTTGAGCTTGGCCTCGACCAGGGCAAGGGTCAGAGTCGAGCCAATAAGGGGAATATCGTCTCGGAGTTTCAGAAGATAGGGAACGGCACCAATGTGGTCTTCGTGGCCGTGGGTAAGGACCACGGCAACGACGTCATCGAGCCGGTGACGGATGGGTTCGAAATCGGGCAAAATCAGGTCAACGCCTGGCTGTGTCTCCTCGGGAAAGAGAACACCGCAGTCCACGATGAGCAATTTGCCATCGAGCTCACAGACGGTCATGTTCCGACCGATTTCACCAATTCCCCCTAAAGGGATGATGCGAAGAGTTCCAGGGTCGAGAGCGGGCGGTTCCAGCAAAGACTGGGGCATAGCGTCCTTAAGTTAGCGGGTGGTCCCCGCGACCTTTGGCAATGCGCCACCGGCGGCGGCGTTACGGTCTGGTCGGAAGTTGGTGAAATCAACGCCTGGCACATCGTGCACCAGCGAGATATCGTTCTCGATTTCGGCGGCCTCGGATTCTTCGGGGCCAACCAGCGGCAACCGAACCCGGGGCGAGGAAATGCGACCGAGGCCGTGGAGAACGTATTTGGCCGCCACGGTGCCTGGAACATGGGTCATTGTTGCTCGGACCAGGGGCTCAAGGAGCTTGTGTTGGGCGGTAGCCGTGGCAAGATCTCCGGCATTCACCGCATTGATCATGGTGCGGTAGGGCTCGGGCGCAATATTCGCGGTCACGCCAATGAGGCCCGTTCCCCCAATCGCCAGGGTCGGCAAAGCGTTAGCGTCATCTCCGGCGAAATACATCAGGTCTGTCTGGTTCATCACACGAGAGACTTCACTCAGGTCGCCCTTGGCGTCTTTGACCGCGACGATGTTCGGGTGCTTGGCGGCGCGAAGAATTGTGTCGTAGGTGATTTGGATTCCCGAGCGCCCCGGGATGTCATACATAATCATCGGCAAATCGGTGGCGTCGGCAATCATCCGGAAGTGGGTGAGAACGCCAGCTTGGGTGGGCTTGTTGTAATAGGGGGTGACGACCATCACACCGTCAGCGCCAGCTTTTTCACTGGCTTTATAGAGCTCAATGGCGTGGGCAGTTTCGTTGGATCCACCGCCAGTGATGATGCGTGCACGGCCGGCTGAGACAGATTTCCCGGTCGTCACCAGCTGAATCTTCTCGGCATCGGTCAGGGTGCTGGTTTCCCCGGTTGTCCCCGTGACAACCAGCCCATCGGCGCCGTGGCTGATGAGGTAATCCATCAGGGATTCGACGGCAGGCCAATCGACTTCGCCATCCTTGGTCATCGGTGTGACCATAGCGATGAGAACCTGGCCAAACGGGTTAGGAGCTAGCATCCGACCAGGCTAGCGCCCTGGGCCCCTCCCCGCACCCTGGACTACGGGGCGACCCGGCCGTTCGCGTCGAACGTCGCTGCGGTCATTGGCATGAGTGGCTCCCAGAGCGCTTCCATTTTTTCAGCGACCATTTCAATCTCTCGCTGAGGGAAGGAAGGAAAGTGGGTTCCCTCACGTTTAGTGCGAAGGCTCAAGAAGTTCATCAAGCTACGGGCGTTCATGGTCACATACATGCTGGAATACAAAGTGACGGGAAGCACGGCCCTCGCCACCTCACGAGCCACTCCGGCTTCCAACATTCGCTGGTAACTGGCGTAGGCCTCTGTGCAGACACTGCGCACTTCCTGGTCAACCAGCGCGGTTTGCTCCGGAGTTCCCTGCTCAAAATCGTACGCACCAGGCTTACCCACTTGAACAAGCTTGCGATCAGGGCCAGGAACATAAAACACGGGGCGCAGTTCTCGGTAGCGCCCGCTTTCTTCGTTGTAGGAGGCAATCCGGTGGCGCATAAATTCACGGAAGACGAAGATGGGCGCCTGGACGTAGAAGGTCATCGAATTGTGCTCAAAAGGAGACCCGTGACGATCTCTCATGAGGTAGTTGATGAGGCCTCGGTCACGCTCGGTCGCACCCTGTCCAGACGCGGCGGAATCCAATGTTTGCTCGCCCTGGGTGCTCACGCGCGCAGCGAAGAGCACGTCAGCATCGCTCGCACTGTGACGCACGAGCTCCACGGCCACTTCGGACCGAAATTCAATATCTTCGACTGCCACCCTCATACCCTTCCAGCGCTCGTCCCCAAGCCTAGCTAGGCCCGCGTGTAACGCTTCGTCATCTCTCAGCGCGCCGTCGCCCGGAGCGCCTACATTGGGAGGCCTGATGGACCCGTTGCAGATTGTCGTCATCTTGGCCGCGTTGCTTCTTGTCGCAACGCTGCTCGGTTTTGCCTGGCAAAACGCACAGGGGCGGGTGCACAGGCACAAGGCCGACTCGCTCCCGCCGGATGTTCCACCAGAGCTTGTGGACCAGAGCACACGGTTCACTCTTCTGCAGTTCTCTGGCCCGTTTTGCTCCTACTGCGATGCGATGCGGGGTGTTCTGCAACGAGCCGTCGTTGCTCACCCCGGCGTTGTGTCTCACCGGGAAATAGACATCACCGATCACCCGGAACTCACGAGTGCGCTCCGCGTGAGCCAGACGCCGACCACTTTCATTGTCACTACCACGGGACATGTGGTCTCCCGAATTTCGGGAGCCGCCAAACCCCCGGTCATCGAATCCGAAATCCAGAACGCCCTCACCTCAAGAAAGGCAGCATCCGATGAATACCTCATCTAACGCAGCACCCCAGATTGACCCTCGTGGCCCACGTTTTGGCGCCGGTATCACGATGGTCTTGCTGTTGATCACTATCGCGCTCGGCCTGCAAGCGCCAGGCGCTGGCGACCTGGGAACTCGCGTCATGGAGCCAGCATTCCTCGTGCTCGGTGCCCTCACACTGTTATTTGCGTGGGGAGCCTTCGCTGGCATTGCCCGCCATCCCTACGGGCTGATTTTTAAGGCACTGGTGCGCCCCCGCCTTGGTGCCCCGGATTTCATGGAGGCAACCGCACCCCCAACCTTCGCCCAGCTCATCGGCTTTCTGGTCTCGCTCACCGGCGTTGTGCTGCATATTCTCGGTGTCCCGTGGGGCCTCGTAGGTGCCGCGTCAGTGGCATTCGTTGCGGCGTTCTTGAACGCCGTGTTTGGCCTGTGCCTTGGTTGCGAGATGTATGCACTTCTTGTCCGGGCAAAGCTGATTAGGCCCACTGCCTAATCAGCTGAGAATTTGGCTCAGAGGACTGCCACATGGCCGGGAAGTGTGGTTCTATGACTTACACACAACCCGACCAAGGAGCACACCATGGCAGTAACCAGTGAAGCAAAGACGCAGTGGGCCGGAAGCCTGGTCGAGGGGTCGGGAAACACGTCCCTCGTCTCCTCCGGTGCCGGATCATTTGAGGTGACCTGGGCTGCTCGCAGCGAAGGCCAAACCGGCATCACCAACCCCGAAGAGCTCCTGGGTGCTGCGCACTCCGCCTGCTACTCGATGGCGCTGTCTCACGCACTCAGCGGAGCGGGAATGCCCCCAGAAAAGCTGGAGGTCACCGCGGCCGTAACGTTCGTCCCAGGCGAGGGCGTCACCGGATCACATCTGCTTCTCCTGGCAACAATTCCAGGCATTGACGAGGCGACCTTCCAGCGTTTTGCCGAAGAGGCCAAAGCTAACTGCCCCACCTCGAAGGCTCTCGCCGGTGTCCCCATCACTCTTGAGGCGTCGCTCGCGTAATGGTCGTTGACCTTCCCAGCGACGCCGAACCGCGTCGAATTCTGCTCGCGGGAGCGAGCGGGATGATTGGGATTCCGCTCACGCGCTCACTCGTTGAAGCGGGGCACATTGTGCACACCCTGGTGAGACGCAAACCGCAGGGGCCAAGCGAACATCAGTGGGATCCAGACGCTGGCACTATCGACTCGGGAATTATTGACCACATTGACGTGGTGATTAATCTCTCCGGAGCCTCGATTGGAAAGATTCCCTGGACCACGCGGCACAAGGAGCTCATTATGAGCTCCCGGGTTAACGCCACCCGGACACTCGCTACCGCCATCACCCAAGCGGAGAATGCCCCCTCACTGCTCGTTTCGGGCAGCGCGGTCGGGTTCTATGGCGACCGGGGTAATGAGGAGCTCACGGAGTTTAGCCCCCGAGGACAAGGTTTCTTGGCCGATGTGGTGGAGGCCTGGGAAACAGAAGCCCAGGCTGCATCCAGCAAGACAACCCGAGTCTGCTTCGCTCGCACCGGACTCGTTGTGGGTCGCGGTGGGGCGCTCGCTCCGCTTGCGCTTCAAACGCGCCTCGGAGTTGGCGGGAACATAGGGCCTGGGACCCAGTGGTGGCCGTGGATTAGCCTCCACGACGAAGTCCGAGCGCTTCATTACCTGGTCACCCACGACACTGACCAGACCATCTTTAACCTGGTGGGGCCAACTCCCGCGACCGCCACAGATCTGACCACAGAGCTAGCGCGAGCGCTGCGTCGCCCCCATCTGCTGGGGCTTCCCACCTTCGCCATCACGGCACTGATGGGCGAGGCCGGCGAAGAACTGCTGCTGAGTTCACAGCGCGTCATCTCTCAGCGCCTGGACATCATCGGCTTTCGCTTCGATGACCTCACCATTGCCGATGCAATCGCGCGGATGCTCGGGAGGCGCTAAAGCTTTTTGGCTAAGGCGTCGTGGCCACAGCGATTGCCCTGCGCACAGCCCACCGGGCTCGTCGCCGATCGCCACACGCGTCATAGGCAAGGCCCAGCCGGAGCCATGCCTGCCATGACTCGGGGCTGGCTTGGAGTGCAGCGGAGAATTCGGGAAAAGCTGCGTCTGCCACACCGCGGTCGGGACGCCCGCTTGGCAAGCGAGGGAGCTCTTTGTCCGGGAGTAAACCTTCCTGCTCGAGGCGCTTCATGAGCGCCTGCGAGCGAAAGGCAAACTGCATTTCTGCGACAAGCCCCCAGGCTCCGAGTCCAGGAAGAACCAGCAGGGCATAGCCCATAGCGTTAGCAAGCGGCGAGGCATCAGAGATCAAAATCCAGGCGTAGTTGACGCTAAAGCCCAGATAGATCACCAAGAGGACCGCCATGAACATGGCGCCCACCATCGGTCTACTCACGGGGCGGAAATTCCCAGGGCGTGCTCAAGACCCACGGCAACGCCGGTGTGGTTTTCCATGAATGCGAGAGCCGCCACAATTCCTGCCTGATAGGCGTCACGGGAGTGAGTCTCGTGGGACACGGTGAGGGTTTCTCCCACCCCACCAAAAATGATGTCCTGCTTGGCAAGCACACCGCTCAGGCGCAGAGAGTGCACCGGGACCCCTGCGACGAGTTCACCTCGGGCGCTCTGGTTCGAATGCGGTGCGATAACTCCGCCAAGTTCTCTCCGCACGTGCGCTATCTGCTCAGCGACCCGCACAGCGGTCCCAGAAGGCGAGTCAACCTTGCCCGCGTGGTGGGTTTCGACAATTTCGATGGATTCAAACTGGGCCGCCACGAGGCGTGCGACAACACTCTGCAGAGTCGCTCCCAGAGAGAAGTTCGGAACGACATAGACGCCAGTTCCCGGGTTGGCATTCACCAGTGCCGCTAGGGACGCAATCTTGTCGTGATTCCAACCACTGGTTCCCACGAGCACCTTGAGCCCCTGGCTCAGGCCAAACTCAACAACTTTGGCCGAGACCCCGGGCACAGTGGCATCCACCACAATGTCCGCACCAATCATTTCCTGCAGGTCACTGCGCGAATCGAGGCGGGCGACTAACTCATAGTCCGGAAGAGCACCCACGATCTCGCACACGTGGGATCCGAGGCGACCAGTCGCCCCCACCACTGCAATCCGGGTTGGCATTGCCCCAGCCTACAATCCCCAGCGCGGGGAGTCCGCTCTAGGAGAGGCTGAGGAACAGCTTTTCCAAGTCTTCCACGGCCAACGCGCCGTCTTTCTGGGGCTTGCCCTCTCCGGCCACACACTCCTTCATGGCGGTAGCAATAATGGCGAAACCGGCCTTGTCGAGTGCGCCAGAGACCGCCGAGAGCTGGGTGACCACGGCGCGGCAATCCTTGCCCTGCTCGACCATCGTGATCACGGCCGCGAGTTGCCCGTGGGCTCTCCGCAAACGGTTAATAACCGGCTTCATGTCGGTGGTGGTGGCCTCGCTCATGGTGGTGCCCTTCTCTCGCTGGTTCTTAGTGTGCCGTGACAAGCTCTGGAGTGGTGGCAGCAACGCCCATCTGCCAGGTGAGATAACCACCATCAAGATTCGCCACCTCGATACCCTCCTGGGCGAGAATGCTGGCCGCTGTGTGGCCACGCTGTCCCACGCGACAGGTAACGATGACTTTCTGTCCTCGGAGTTCATCGACGTTCTCGCGAAGTTGATCGAGGGTCATCAGCCGCGAGCCTGGGATGGCCCCCCTGGTGTATTCGCCCTCAGTGCGCACATCGACAAGCTGCCAGCCCTGCCGAAGCAAGGAATCAACCTCATGCCACTGGACACTAGCCTCACCGCGTGCTCGGTTGTCGTTGACGTAACCCACCATGTTCACCGGGTCTTTAGCCGAGGCGAACTGCGGGGCATAGGACAATTCCAGATCCATCAGATCACTCGCGGTTAGGCCTGCTGCCATCGCCGTGGCGATGACATCAATGCGCTTGTCGACACCCTCTTCGCCCACGACCTGGGCGCCAAGGATGGCGTCATTCTCGGGATCGACGATGAGCTTAATTGCCATCTGGCTAGCATCCGGGTAATACCCGGCGTGGTTGACGGGGTGAGTATGAATGATGCGCATGGCACGACCCTTTGCGTTTAGCACCCGCTCGGTATACCCGGTGGATGCGGCAGCAATTCCGAAGAACCCAACTATTGACGTGCCAAAAGCGGTGACCGCTCTCGCTGGCCTACCCATAATCGAATCCGCTGCCAGTCGCCCATGACGGTTGGCAAGGCCAGCGAGGGGAACCAAGCTGTGGCCATCGGGGCGAGGCTTCTCGGCGACGTCGCCCACGGCCCAGATGTGGGGGTCTGAGGTGCGTTGCTGGTCATCAACCCGCACTCCCCCGGCATCGCCCATCGTGAGACCGGCTACGATAGCAAGTTCGGTATTGGGCCTAGCGCCCACGGCAACTACCGTGAAGTCAGCGGCTAGATGTTCACCACTGGCCAATGTCACGCCCTCGGCCGTGATTTCGGTGACCTGAGCCTGGAGCTTCACCTCGAGGCCTTTAAACCGGGCGCGCTCAACCAGAGGCCATGCCATTTCGACGTCCAAGGTCGGCATCAACTGGGGGAGTGCTTCTACCAGGGTGGTGCGGATGCCTCGGTGCACAAGATTCTCGGCGAGCTCAAGGCCGATAAAGCCTCCACCAACGACAATGGCGCTCGTCGCTGTTTCAGCGCTAGCAATCAGTCGGTCCATGTCATCGAGATTCCAGAGCACGTGGGCTGTCTCGACGCCGGGAATAGGCGGCCTGAAGGGAGTGGAGCCAGGGCTCAGGACGAGGGCGTCATAGCCGATCTCGCGCGTTGCGCCAGATTCCAGATCTTTCACGCTCACTGTCTTGGCCGCAACGTTGATTGCAGTGGCTTCGGTGCGCAGGTGAACGTCAATGTTGAAGCGTCTCTTCAATTGAGCGGGCTGCTGAAGAACCAAGGAACCACGGTTCACAATGATTCCGCCAACATGGTACGGAAGACCACAGTTGGCAAAGGACACAGCGCCACCGCGCTCCAGGACAATGATCTCTGCATCCTCATTGATACGGCGGAGTCTGGTTGCTGCTGACATTCCACCAGCAACCCCTCCGATGATGACAACAGTTTTGGGGCTAGGTATGTCCGCGTTCATATCTCTACTATATACCCCCTAGGGTATTGTCCTTTCTATCAGCACGCCTCTGGCACTGTGGTGTGGTGCCATCACTTCGCCAGCGCTATCGGGCCCAACTACTCACCATGCTCTCCGGTGACCCCCACGGCGAACCAGAGTGGGTCCACAGCATCGCCGAGGGCGATGATGCTGGTTACTTTGGTCCAGGCTCTGCGGTCTGGCACGTCAACGGCGGGATTCCCGTCATTGTCGCCGGCGTGCGAGCGCTTCTGATGCAGACACTTCACCCCGGGGCCATGGCTGGCGTTCATGACCACTCCCGCTACGCCGAGGATCCTCTGGGGCGCCTCGCCGGAACTGTGCGATGGGTGGTAACCACCACCTTTGGCTCGACCCAGACCGTAGGCCACGAGACTTCCAGGGTCTCGCGACTGCACAACCGCGTGAAGGGAACCTACCCCTCCGAGAGCGCGAAAGACCAACCAACCCGCTACTCGGCACAGGACCAGGACCTCGTCGCCTGGGTTCACATCGTTTTCACCGACGCTTTTCTTGCAGCTCACCGCCAGTGGGGAGACTCCATTCCCATCACAGCGCCCGGCGAGTCCGGAGAAGACAGCTATGTCCGGGAGTGGGCGATGGCAGGCGAACTCATGGGCCTCACACATCCCCCGCGTTCACGCGCGGAACTCCAGAGCACTCTCGAGGCATTTAGTCCAGTCCTTCGCGCGGACGACCGGGTCAAGGAAGCACTGCGGTTTCTCACGAAGCCCCCGCTTCCAGGGCCCGCGCGCATCCCCTACGCCATCATGGTGGGTGGTGCAATCGCCACGATGGAGCCCCTCTATCGAAGCATGCTCGGACTGAGGCGACCGTGGTGGCCAGCAGTCTCCCTCACCCGCGCGGTGCTGTGGCTAACCGGTGTGGTGCTTGGCACCGAGTCCACTAGCCGCAGGCGAGCGAAGGAACGACTCGCTCGTCTCGAGCTCTTTCCGGGCTAGGTTCTACTGAACCCCGAGGATGTCCACCACGAAGACAATGGTGTCCTCAGCGCCAATGGAGCCATCACCAGTGCCGCC
>Ga0079300_10000112_pt1 | contig 24491 bp, 25 predicted proteins | sample Wag4_2014_7_11_FD_74799 | JGI IMG/M metagenome (GOLD analysis project Ga0079300, IMG submission 74799) | Fresh water microbial communities from Ohio, USA - Utica-2 Time Series HT 2014_7_11 | ecosystem: Environmental > Aquatic > Freshwater > Water tank | place: USA: Ohio | collected 2014-07-11
GGTAGTATTAAAAATAACCTTGCGACAATCGTCGCCCTTAGAGTGAGTAAACAAGTAGATTCTATCACGATGTTAGGACATGCTGGCGCTGAAATCCTCGGTGGAAACGGGGATATGTATTTAGTCAATCCACTTTTTTCTCGATATGGCGAAATCAGAGTTCAAGCTCCATATATTTCTGATAGCGAGATTCAACGTATTTGTGCCTTTATTCGTAATCAAGCATTGCCGCAATATGATGAACGTTTTTTAAATTTGATAGATAAAACCCCTCAATTCGCAGATGCATCTGGTGTTCCAAGTATGGTCAATGAAAGTTTTGTCGACCCCTTATATGCTGAAATCAAAGCCGCAGCAAGTGTGAGAAATTATGTTTCAATGTCATGGATTTCAAGAACCTACAGCACAGGTTATCCACGCGCATTAAAAATATTTAAACAACTCCAGCAAGAAGGTATCATTGACGGTTCGCTTGATAATCCTAATAACAACCGAGGTAGAAAAGTTCTCGTGAATCCAAATTTTAAAGAAGAAGATGATGAAAAATAGACCAGCCGTGAAGGGTATCGGTATTGATCTGGCCAAAATTTCTCGTTTTGAGGGTCAATCGGCACTTGCTAAAAGGGTGCTTTCGCTTAAGGAATATCAAGTTTATAACACGCATCATCAACCTGGTAGGTACTTAGCAGGTCGTTTTGCTGCTAAAGAAGCTTTTATTAAGGCTTACCATAAGAATCCTTTACCCGATTTATCTTCGATTGAAGTCCTTCATGAAGATGACGGTGCCCCTTATATTTTATTTAAGAAGAAGACTTACTTTGTTTCCATTTCACATGATGGTGAATATGCAATTGCTTTGGTTATAATATAGCAGGATATTTATGAATCTAAATCAAGTTCGTTTATTGAATAATTTTGATCTCGTCTATGCTTCCTCCCAGTCTTTATCATCTTTTCAAATTCAATCGATTCAATTAAACATCAATTCAAGAGATTTATTGCGATTAACATCCATCAAAGAAGAAAAAACTAATGGGCAATTCGTCTATCACTTTCGCTCAAAAGAACCATTTGTTTTAGGTCATAGTTATGCATTAGTTATCGAGCACATCGGCACTCTACCGATAAATGTTGAGGCATTAATGCATACTGATGGTTTTGATAAAGTATGTGATGCGACGAGAGAACATTTAGGTTATCAATATCAAAAAGATACCACCACCTTTCAGGTTTGGGCACCACTCGCTTCTATGGTCGACCTTATTTTTTTTGATGATCAAGATCAAAAACAAGATGTTTATCCGATGAAAAGAAAAGCTAACGGCGTTTATCACATCGTCATAAAAGGCAATCATGATGGTCAGTACTATCGTTATGGCATTGTCAATCATGGTCAGTATCAAGAAAGTATTGATCCTTACAGTTTTGCTTTAAGTTTAAATAGTGTTTATAGCGTAGTTATTGATTTTGAATCCTTAAAAATCCAGATGCATGATGACCAACTTCCGAAGTTTAAAAATTATCAAGATGCCATTATTTATGAAGCGCATGTAAGAGATTTATCAAGTGATCCCTCCATTGCATTTACGTATCCAAGAAGCTTTTTAGGGGCTATTGAAAAAAATAAAAAAACCAAACAAAAGCATCCTGTCGGATTTGATTATTTGATTTCATTAGGTATCACGCATTTACAGTTATTACCGGTGACCGACTATCGTAGTGTCAATGAATTCAACATTCCCCATTCATATAATTGGGGTTATGACCCTTATCACTATTTTTCTTTAGAAGGAAGTTTTGCCTCGATTCCGACAGATCCACGTTCACGCATTCGAGATTTTTTGAAACTTGTAAGCCAATATCATCAAGCTGGTATACGTATTAATATTGATGTAGTTTATAACCATGTTTATGATTATCAACATAGTCCATTTGAAAAAATTGTCCCTGGTTACTATTTTAGAAAACATCCGAATGGTCAAATGAGCAACGGCTCTTATTGTGGGAATGATTTAGCGACCGATAAACCGATGGTAAGGCACCTCATTGTTGAAGCTGCAACGCATACAGTATCCACCTATCATGTGGATGGTTTTAGATTTGATTTGATGGGTATTATTGACCGTGAAACTTTGTATCAGATACAACATAAAGTAAGAAAAATTAAGCCCGATTTCATGTTGTATGGTGAAGGCTGGAATATGCCAACATCGCTTCCGCAAGAAGACAAAGGTATTACTGAAAATAGCCATTTACTCCCAGAGTTTGCTTTCTTTAATGACTTATTTCGAAACACCTTGAAAGGTGGAAATAACGATCATGACCTCGGCGTTCCTGGTTTTGCTACTGGAAATGTTGATGCAGGGGAACATTTACCATCGTTATTATTGGGTTCTTATCTTACCCATTTAGGACCCACTAAAGTCAGTCATCCTTCTCAATCGATTAATTATGTAGAATGTCACGATAATAACACTTTTTTTGATAAGTTAATGGGATGCCAAGCTAATGAGGGCGAAATGTTTCATTTAAGAAGAATTATCTTGGCAAATAGTTTAATTCTATTCTCTAACGGTATTTCTTTTTTCCACATGGCACAAGAAGTTGGTGGTAGTAAAAACGGTGATCATAACTCTTTTCAATCAGGGGATAAAGTAAATCAGTTTCAGTATCAACTACTCGATGAACGTGTTTGGATGGTAAAGGCTTTTAAGGATCTTATCAAATTAAGAAAACTTTTCAGAAGCTTATCGCCTAAAGGTTGGGATGAATCTAATTTATCTTTCCACCGCCTCTCTCATGGTGCACTCTCGGTTCAATACCATTTAGGGAAAGAACATTTTGTTCTGATCTGGAACCCTTCACTTCACCAAATCATGATGCCCACAGACTTACAAAATTTAACTTTAATCTTTGATGGAGAAACGGAAGTAAGACAAACCCTTAATTTAAGTCATATTCCACCTTTAAGATTTTTAATGTTGAAACAATAATTAGACATTATTGAGACTAATTTATCGTTATCTTGAATACAATTTTTGTCATGGAGGAATGTATGATTTCAAATGTGATGGTGATTGGATTAATGGACGAAGCGATAAGAGATAATGTAAGACTCATCAAAATTCAAAGACCCTATAAAGATCAACATGGAATCTTCATTGAAGATAAAATTCCTATTCAACATTGGGCAAGGGCAACGAACCAATACTTTATGACGATGAAAGTTGGTACCCTCATCGGTGTAAAGGGGAGACTTGAGGTTCTTGATGGCATTGGTCCAACGATTATTTGCGACTTTTTAGAACCTTTACACTTGCCTTTAAAAACCTAACAAGAAGGATAAAAATCTTGTAAAATGATGGTATGTTTAAGTACCTTCGTTTAGGGTTTCGTTTGTTACTCGAATTATTTGTAGGTTACCTTTTTATCATTCTCCCGAACGTCTGGTTTAAGAAAAGCATTCCTTTACCAATCCGGTATACACGATTAAGAAAAATCATTCATGGTTTATATAAATCATTAAGAATTAATCTTTATCTTGGACATCCTGAAATTACTAGAGAAAAAGGACCCTTTTTTATTGTTTGTAATCACCATTCCATGTTAGATCCTTTTTTACTAATATACTTATTTGAGCATCCCGTGCGATTTATTTCAAAGAAGGAAGTAAGAAAATTACTAATATTTGGCGATGCAACGGCCTCTATTGACGCATTATTCATTAATCGAAAAAGTGTAAGGTCTCAATTAGATCAATTGGAAGTGATGAAACAAAGTTTAATTCGCAAAGATACCCATTGGCTAGCATTTCCTGAAGCGACTAGAAATAGGCTGTACTCAAATCCGATGTTACCTTTTAAAGCAGGTTCCTTTAAACAAGCAATGGAAGCAAAGGCTACGATTTTACCGATGGTAACTTATGGATTTTTCCGACCACTTGATCCAAAGATTGATTGGAAGAAATATCCCGTCCAAGTTGATTTTTTGGATAAGATTACTCCGGAAATGTATCAAGGTAAAACCACTATTGAAGTTGCAGATATGGTAAGAAATTTAATGCAAATAAGAAGTGATAAAATGAGATTACTAGATGCAACACTTCCAAGGAAATAATATGAACATACTTACAATCATTGATCAAAAAGTTAAACGCCAAGCCTTAACTAAAGACATGATTTTATATTTTGTTCATGGATACACAAAGGGGACCATTCCTGATTATCAAATTTCATCATTATTAATGGCAATCAAACTTAATGGCATGAATGACCAAGAAACTGCTTGGTTAACAGAAGCTATGGTTTCAAGTGGAGAAACTGTTGATTTATCCGGGATTAAAGGTACAACTGTTGATAAACACTCGACCGGTGGTGTTGGGGATAAGACCTCGCTTGTTGTTGGTCCGATTGTTGCAGCATTGGGTTTAAAACTTGCAAAAATGTCTGGCCGCGGACTTGGTCATACAGGTGGCACCATCGATAAACTCGAATCAATCCCCGGTTTTACAACAAATCTTTCTTCAGCGCACTTTAAAAAGCAAGTTAATGAAATCGGTATGGCGATTATTGGCCAAAGTTTAGAATTAGTTCCAGCCGATAAAAAACTTTATGCATTACGGGATGTGACTGGTACAGTCGAATCCATTCCGCTTATTTCTAGCTCAATTATGAGTAAAAAAATAGCTTCTGGTTCGCAAGCTATTCTCTTAGATGTTAAGTTTGGTTCTGGGGCATTTATGAAAACCTTAGAGACCGCAAAAATTCTTGCAAAAGCGATGGTAAAAATTGGACAATCACTTGGTCGAGATACTCGTGCCATGCTAACGGATATGGATCAACCACTTGGATTTGCGATTGGAAATCGTAATGAAGTAATAGAGGCTGCAGATACATTGCAATTAAAAGGACCAAGTGATCTCCTTGAACTTAGTATTCAAGCTTCATCAAAACTTTTCATTCAAGCAAAAAAAGCCAATTCCATGAAAGAAGCCAGAATGAAAGTGATGGATGTTTTATCATCGGGAAAAGCATATAAAAAATTCCTTGAATTTATTCGTGCCCAAGGCGGAAAGTTTGAAGATTTAAAAAACAACGATTTGCTAAAAACCAAATACGCGTATGTCATAAAGGCAAAGAAAGCTGGTTTTCTTAGTAGCATTGACGCGCTTGCATTAGGTCAAACTGCTTCATTATTAGGGGCAGGTCGCTTAACGAAAGAAGCACCGATCGATCCCAATGCTGGAATTATGCTCCATCATAAAATTGGTGACAAAATTGCGATGGATTCAATTCTTGCAACTTTGAAAACAAATCTAACCATGAATCAAGAAACACTTGATATGATTTCAAATGCCTTTACAGTCGGTGAAAAAGCATCCAAGCCACAATCGATTGTCCATGCTTGGATTGAATCATGAGAATTGTTGTTCAAATCGTTTCTTCTGCATTTTTAAGCATTCAACCATCCTTATCGACTCAGATTGAAAAAGGCATGGTCATCTTTGTTGGTTTTACCCACCATGATCGTCCAGAAATTGTTCACCGAATGGTTGATAAATTATTACAATTAAGAATTTTTCCTGACTTAAATGGAAAAACAAACCTTAATATTCATGATACAAAGGGTGAGATTCTTTGTATTCCTAATTTCACATTGTATGCGGATGTTAGATCAAGTCGAAGACCTTCATTTACGTTGGCAGCCAAATCTCAAGAAGCGAAACATCTGTTTATGCTAACCAAACAATTATTAATTGCTTCATATCCCCATGTGAAATTTGGTGAATTTGGTTCGGATATGAGCGTTGTAGTTCACAACGAAGGGCCGTTTACATTAATATTAGATAGCGATGAACAATAACAAAATAAGAGTAATGATCGGGTTAAGTGGCGGTGTTGATTCCGCAGTTTCTGCCTATTTATTAAAAGAACAAGGCTATGATGTTATCGCTGGTTTTATGAGAAACTGGGATGCACTCGCAAATTCAGATCAATTAGGAAACCCTACGCTTAATCAGGATTTATGCCCGCAAGAAGTTGATTATGCTGATGCCCAACTCGTGGCCGATAAGTTAGGTATACCTTTGTATCGTATTGATTTTGTTAAGGAATATTGGGATCACGTTTTCTCTTTCTTTCTAAAAGAATATGAACGTGGTCGTACACCGAATCCAGACATTCTTTGTAATAAATACATTAAATTTGATGCCTTTTATGAATTTGCAAAAAGCCATGGCGCATCCTATATTGCCATGGGTCATTATGCAAAAAGAACAGATCATTCAGATGGTTTAGCTGGTATGCATTTATCGGTTGATCAAAATAAAGATCAAACGTATTTCTTATCGCAAATATCGCAATCTCAACTCACTCATACTTTTTTTCCTTTAGCTGATATCCCTAAAGAAGAAGTAAGACGCATTGCAAAATCACTAAACCTAGCAGTCGCAGAAAAAAAAGATTCAACAGGTGTTTGCTTTATCGGCGAAAGAAATTTTAGAGAATTTCTTAAAAACTATATTCCAGCACAACCTGGCATCATGATTGATATGGAGACAAAGCAGCCCGTTGGTCACCATGAAGGTGTATATTACTACACGATTGGTCAACGAAAAGGCCTAGGTATCGGGGGCTCAAAATCATTAGGGAGTGATAAGTGGTTTGTCGTGAAAAAAGATGTTAAAAATAATTTACTTTATGTTTCCCAAGGTGAAGATAATCATTACCTTTTATCAGATGAAATAACGGTCGGTTCATTAAATTGGATTCGTACTATTCCAAGAATCGGTCAAACGTATTTGGCAAGGTTCCGGCATCGCCAAGCCCTTTTACCTGTCACCATTAAATCGCTAACCGATCAAACTTTAACGCTTACATTTCCGATTGGTTATAAGGCCATTACACCAGGGCAGGGTGCGGTCTTATATCATGAAGGAGAGTGCTTAGGTGGCGGACTGATCGATCAAATCTATTACCAAGGTCAGCAGCGACTTTAGTATGCTATAATTTTTTTATTGAAACGAATCGCATAGGATGTCATTAGCGACAACGATTAGGTGAAAGCGTTGGGCATCAAAACCGAAGGCCACTTCAATACAAGCAACTAATCATTGCCGTTAACCACGTTAAGGTTAAAAAGTGCATTGTGACACTCACAATGAACAAGGATGGTACCGCGATCAATTCGTTCCTTGCGTAGGTACTTTTTTTCTTTAAAAGGAGACAAAATGAAATCATTAACAGGTTCTCAAGTTCGTCAAATGTGGCTTACTTTTTTTGCTGAAAAAGGCCATCAAATCATTGAAGGGAAAAGTTTAGTTCCTTTTCAAGACCCTACGTTACTATGGATTAATTCGGGAGTTGCAGCCCTTAAAAAATACTTTGATGGTACTGAAATTCCACAAAATAAAAGATTAACAAACGCCCAAAAAAGTTTACGAACCAACGATATTGAACAAGTTGGATATACAGCTCGCCATCATACTTTTTTTGAAATGTTAGGCAATTTCTCGATCGGAGATTACTTTCGCAGGGAAGCCATCACTTGGGCTTTTGAATTATTAACAAGCTCGAAATGGTTTGGATTTGACATTGAAAAGTTATACATGACCTACTCTCCATTAGATTTAGAAACACCTAAAATTTGGCAATCGTTAGGTGTTCCAGCTGACCATCTCTTTGCAATTGAAGGTAATTTTTGGGAAATTGGTGAAGGCCCATGCGGTCCTAACACTGAAATTTTTTATGATCGTGGAACAAAGTATGACCCCAAAGATCTCGGTGTTCGCTTACTTAAAGAAGAAATTTCTAACGATCGTTATATTGAAATATGGAATATTGTTTTTTCACAATTTAATGCGATAACAGGTCTTTCTAGGGATAAATATAAAGAGTTGCCTTCCAAGAATATTGATACGGGTGCTGGATTAGAACGCTTGGTAAGTATTTTCCAAAGCACACCAACAAATTTTGAAACAGATTTATTTTTTCCAATCATTCAAGGGATTGAAAAATTAGCATCCATCAGTTACGAAAAAAGTGAATTTAGGCCTTATCGGGTTATTGCAGATCACATTCGCACGCTTACTTTTGCTTTGGCAGATGGTGCGATTTTCTCAAATGAAGGCAGAGGTTATGTCCTAAGAAGAATCCTCCGTCGTGCTGTTCGATATGGTAAGAAGATTGGCATTCAAAAACCATTTCTTACAACTTTAATTCCCATTGTTTTATCGATTATGGTAAAGGATTATCCTTATTTGCAACAACATCAAACAACGGTAAGCAAAATGATTCTTCAAGAAGAGGAAAAATTCTTGGCTACTTTACAACATGGTGAAGTATTGCTTAAACAATACCTTGATCAAAAGCAACCGATCACGGGAGAAGTTGCATTTAAGCTTTATGATACGTATGGTTTTCCAGTTGAATTAACAAAGGAAATTGCAGAAGAACACCAATTAACAGTTAACATGCATGGTTTTGAGTCCTTAATGGAAGCCCAAAGAGAACGTGCTAGACAAGCTAGACAAACGGTGGGTTCAATGGCAAAACAATCGGCAGACCTATTATCCTTTAAACAAGAAAGCAAATTTATAGATGACGGTAAAACCTTGCACGCCAAAGTCATTGGCATTTTTAAAGATGGTATTCAAAAATCATCCCTTGAAGATGAAGGTGAAATCATCCTACAACAAACCAACTTTTATGCTGAAAGTGGTGGACAATCTTCTGACCTAGGCACGATGGCAAACGCCCATACCCAACTAGAAGTAATTGATGTTCAAAAAGCACCTCATAAACAACATCTTCATAAGGTATTGATTCGATTTGGCGTTATTAAAGTTGGCGATATGCTTACATTAGAAATTAATCGTCAGCGTCGCCAAATTATCCGCCAACATCATTCTTCATTACACTTATTACAGGCCGCCCTTAAAAAACATCTTGGGTCTCATATTCTTCAGCAAGGTTCATATGTCGGTGACCATTATGCAAGATTTGACTTTACCCATCCTCAAAAAATTTCTGAACAAGAACTTGCCATGATTGAACAAGATGTCAACGAACAAATCGCTGCATCTTCAGATTGTGTAATTGAGCTCATGCCGATTGATGAGGCAAGAAAAACAGGTGCAACCGCTCCCTTTGAAGAAAAATATGGTGATATTGTTCGGATTGTTACATTAGGACCTCGTTCAAAAGAATTTTGTGGAGGAACTCACGTTAATAACACACAAGAAATTGGCATGTTCCTAATTACTTCTGAAGAAAGTATTGCTGCAGGAACGCGACGTTTGGTTGTTGTTGCAGGAGCTCCAGCCTATGCTTATTACACACAAAAAGAAAGGATGATGAAATCCTTAAAGGAACAGTTAAAGGCAGGTTCTTCAAAAGAAATATTTGATCGACTAAAGTCCTTAATGTTAGAAAAAGAGCAGTTGAAGGAATCTTTATCCTTAGCTCAAGAATCTCTAGCAGAACAAACGTACTTAACACTTTCAAAAAATTTAATTTCAAAACCTTTTATGCATGGTATCTTTTATGAACCCACTTTAACAAGAGCCTTATTAATCAAAGTCATGGATCGATTGAAGGCTAGTAATCCTGAATCGATCTTAATCTTAATCGGTAAAGATAACGACTCTTATCCTATCGGTACTTACGTTGGTCCAACTTTAAGATCACCCCAACGTAATGCCTCTAGCATTACCAAAACCATTGCCCAACAGATGCAAGGTTCAGGTGGTGGTAAACCCGATTTAGCATTTGGGGCGGGTAAAGTAATGATTGACCTAAAAACTGTTACTCAGGTATGGATTCTTTAACTTCATCACACTTGACCTTGATAGGCTTTGATTTAGGTTCGAAGTCTTTAGGGATTGCAATTAAAAATAAACTGGGAATGATTCTTCCATTACCCGCTATTTTTTTTCCACGTGTTGATGAAATACAATTGAGACATCATGTGATGCAATTGATAGAGGCTTATCAACCCACTGAGCTTATCTTTGGTATACCCTTTCATGCGGATGGTAGAGATAGTGACCAAACCCGTTGGGTAAGAGGTGTTGTTCACCGTCTTCAATTAACAATTTCGATCCCAATTAAAACGATAGATGAAAGATTTACTACGATTGAGGCAAAAGAAAGGCTACATATGTTAGGTATACCTGAAAAAAAACAAAAAGAATACATTGACTCATTGTCCGCATGTGTAATTTTGGAACAATATGAATCGAAATCTCGATAACACATTAGAAATTGTATTAGAAAATGGCAAAACAGAAATTTTTTACATCTATTTTACTTTTATATTTAAATCACAAAATTATGTGATTTACTACCATCCTTCCTTAGAAGATGATTTATACGTTAAACAATACGACGATTTGACGCAAGAACTCAAAGAACCATCTGAAGAAGCTTTAAACTATGCAGAAACCATGATTGCTAACTATGAAGAAGAAGCAACCGAAGATAGCGAAAATGATGGAAATTGAACAATTTTATTGCTAAAATAAGCAAGCATAAGTTCAAAAGGAGCATCACAATGGAAAATGAAAAAGTGCAATTAACCCGTGAAGGTTACGACAAATTAAAGGCCGAATTAAGAAATTTAATTGACATTATTCGTCCCGAAGTAATTGAACAACTTGCCTATGCTCGTTCGCTCGGTGATCTATCAGAAAATGCTGATTATGATGCAGCAAAAGCAAGACAAGCCGATGTTGAACAACGCATTCGTCAACTCGAAGATATTTTATCCAACGCTTCGATTGTAGATGATGCTTCAGGTAGCACCAAAATTGTTAGTTTTGGTAGAACAGTTAAAATCCTTAACTTATCAAACAAAAAAGAATATACCTTCAAGATTGTTGGCACCCATGAAACCAACCCACGCGATGGTACCATCAGTAACGTTTCGCCTCTTGGTGAAGCCATAATGGGTGGTAGAGTGAATGACAAAGTCACAGTAAAAGCGCCAAAAACCTACCAAGTTCAAATTCTTAAAATAGAATAATTTATTTTTTATTTTTTTTAATCAAACCTCCCTATTCATAAGTGGAGGTTTTTTTATGTTTAAAATTATGATTGGTGTTTTGTTTTTTACCATCGTTACATTAGTGGTATTTTTAAATTTAGACCCAAATATTATCCAAAACCCGATAACTGAAACAAGCTCGATCAGTAGTGACTTTATGACAGTCACTCTATCGGGGGAAATTCAAAAGCCTGGAACTTACATCATTCAAAACGATAAGACGTTGGGCGATGTCATATTGTTGGCAGGAGGGGCAACTAGCAATGCAGATGAAAATGCGTTTCATTCTACGACGTTACTTATCCCTAGTTTTCATTACTATATTGCTCCAGCATTTGATCCTAATGATGTATGCGGAACAACTGCACTCGTCAAAGTGGGAATTAATTCTGCATCTGAAAACAATTTAATGACACTTTCAAATATTGGCGCAAGTTTGGCGAATGCTATTATTGAACATCGTCAAAACCAAGGTTTATTTCAGTACATTGAACAGATCATGGAAGTACCTGGTATTGGTCAATCAACCTTTACAAGGATAAAGAATTATATTCATCTCCTTTGAAATACTGGTTATTTGTATTCGTCATTTTATGCTTTCACTTAGCTCTCCTTTTACACAACGTTTTTTGGCTATTAAGTTTTGTCTTTAGTTCTATTTTTCTGGCGATTAAATATCAAGTTTATTCTCATTGGTTGATTGTATACATCATCACTTTTTTATTATTGTTTTTTGGAATGAGATTATTCTTTCAATCAAATCAAAGTTATTATCTTGTTATCGATCATCGACATGATTGGGCATTAATTCATAATGGTGTGAATGCCTTTTACATGCAAGTCAATCCTTCCTTGGATACACATTGGGGAGATCTATTGCGCATTGAGGGAAGCTTTATTCCAATCAGAATGACAACTTATGAAGGATTATTCAATTTTCCCCTTTATCTTGAGCAAAGGGGCGTTTATGAGGCTATCGAGATTTATGATATTCAAATTTGGATGCGCTTTCCTTTTCGGTTTGATGAACTAATCCCACAACGCTTGAATTTATTGGAACCAAAGGTAGGATCATTCGTGTCACAACTCTTTTGGAAAAGAACATTGGAAAATAATCGGATCGATGAGAATCTTTATGAAATGATTCAATATTCTGGATTTGGTTTTTATTTATCCAATCGATGGCTGGATGCTATTTTGAAACTTAAATTCTCTGAAAAACATAGCCGGGCGCTTAGACTTATCTTTTTGTTTCCATATCTTTTAATGAATTTAAGACAATATGGCATGGTACGAGTTTATTTCATCGAATTATTAACCTTCATGCATCCTAAACAAAAATCCCCATTCTTCAAAGTGATTGTCATTTCTATTCAAAGTTGGCTTAATCCTTATATTTGGCTTCAATCTGGGACGCATTTATATCTTTTATATCAACTGTGGATGACTTTTTTTATGGGATTATTTCCTAATTTAAAAACGTGGAAGCGGTGGATGGGATTTGTTTGGATTGGGTTGATATATGGGTGGTTCCGTGTAGGAATAATCTTTAACCTATCTTCGATTTGGTTTTTACCTTTAACCTGGGGTCATAGTCTCTTGTTTCCTTTTTGGGTTACCTACCTCTATTCAGGTTTATCAATACCAGGTTTAACCTATCTTACAAATCTATGGATAAACCTTATAAATTTATTCATTGGGCTTAACACAGATTTTTATGGTGGGGAGATATCATCATGGATGCAAATGATGATGATCATGATACTCATCTTTATCGGTATATCGATTTGGCTTCATTTAAAAGTTTATCAACCCAAATTAACCATAGTACTTATGATTTTAATGCTTGGACAAATCAGTGGGTTGGAAAACCTAATAAGTACATCCGTATATTTTATTAATGTAGGTCAAGGCGATTCGACTTTGATTCAATCTTTCGGTAAAACAATGTTAATTGATACGGGTGGGGTTAAAAGCTTTGATATGGCTCAGAAAGTGCTAATTCCTTTTTTTAAAAAACTAAACATACGATCATTAGATTATTTAATCATTACACATCCGGATTTTGATCATGATGGTGGGATGCCCTCGCTTTTAGCATCATTTCGCGTCAAAAACATAGTGAAAGATCCATTCGAAAGCATTCAATTAGGACACTTAACGATACAAAACTATCAGCATTTTCATTCTTTGTTAATTGAAGATAATGAACGTTCATTAGTGATAGGTATCCATTCCTTAGGTTGTCAGTGGCTGATCATGGGAGACGCTACCGACAAGACCGAATCATTGATTCAAAGGTTTTATCCTACGTTAAAAGCCACGATATTAAGAATTGGTCATCATGGATCAAATTCATCAACATCAATTGAATTTTTAAAACAGATACAACCCAAAGAAGTCGTCATTTCGGTAGGCGGGGGTAATCGATACGACCATCCTCATCCGGATGTATTAGAAAGGATTGATTCGCTTAACATACCCATTAGGCGTACCGATATCGAAGGGACAATTCGTTATCAAACGTGTAAAATATAAATATGGTTTTATTAATAAGTTCACCATCATTTCAACTGATGATGCAAAAACTTCAAGAATATTTACATAAAGTGCCTCAAACGACTGCCATTGAAAAAGTAGATGGATCATCGGTGCCGATTTCAACATGGTTACCAGAACTTCTTCAACCTAGCTTATGGTCTGAAAACAAGTTAACCATTATTTCTCAAGGTTCGTTTTTTGGTAAAAGCACAGGAAAACAAACCTTGCAAAAAAAAGAAGATGAAGAGATGTTAGAAAATTTTCTTAAGCAAAAAGAAGCAAATGTTGACCTCATATTCTTATACCAAGGCGAAATTGATGAACGTTTAACTATATCGAAGTTGATTATAAAATCTCATCAGTGGCAACATGTCGAAATTCCTTCAAAAGATCAAGCATTTATCCTTGCCCAGCAATGGATAAAGTCACTTGGGGCAACGATTGGTTCAAAAGCTTTAAACAAATTAATGGACTCAACCTATCCAGAAATCGATCGCCTTTACCAAGAAATTCAAAAATTAACTGCTTATGGATCTACGATTGAAGAAAAAACAATTGACCAATTAGTCAAACCTAACCTTGAAGATAATGTGTTTGAGTTAACCAATCAAATCATGGCAGAAAATCTTAAGCAAGCATTAAAAATTTACCAAGATTTTATCGTGCTACAAATTGAACCCACGGTTTTAATTAGTATGCTTGCGAAACATTTTCAACTTTATGCTAAAGTTTGTTATCTTCTTGATCAAGGCTTAGACTCGTTCAAAATTAGTCAATCTTTAAAAATTCATGAATTTAGAATTCGTTTGATGGCGCAAGCAAAAAAACGCTTTCCATTGAAGCGTATCAATCAAATTTTACTCAGTCTAGATCAACTGGATGAACGTATCAAAAAAGGCCGCCAAGACAAAGTGGAGGCCTTAAGTTGGTGGATTGTAAATTTTACCAAGGCTATTTCTTAAGTAAGCGTTGATACATGTTCGGTCGACGATCACGAAAAACACCCCAAGAATATCGCATTTTATCTATTACATCTAAGTCAAAGGTTTGTTGGATAAATCCTGTTTTTAAGCGATCCAGTTGTTGAAGAATAGAACCATCGTAATTGGCAATAAAGCTCGTCCCGTAAAAAGTCATATGATGTTGACCATAGGTTTCTTTACCAATACGATTGGCGGCAATCAAGGGGGTAAGATTGGCGGCAGCATGGCCCATCATCGTATGTTGCCAATGGGGTTGAGAGTCAATCGGTAAAGTGGGTTCCGATCCAATCGCTGTTGGATATAGTAATAATTCAGCACCGTCAAGCGCAAGGATTCTAGCGACCTCTGGAAACCATTGATCCCAACAAATCGCTACACCCAAGTTGGCAAATTTAGTTTTAAAAACTTGTAAGGGGGTATCACCAGGGGTGAAATAAAACTTTTCTTGGTAGGAATCACCGGTTGGAATGTGCATTTTTCGATATTGACCTAAGATAGACCCATCCGCATCAATGATCGCAATAGAATTAAAAAATACTTGATTGGAACGTTCAAAATAGGAAATGGGAAGGACAACATTTAAGGTTTTTGCCAGTTTTTGGAAATATTGTAAGTCTGGATTGTTTTCAAAAGGTTTTGCCATTGAAAAATGATCATAATTTTCAATTTGGCAGAAATATTTACTCATAAAAAGCTCAGGAAGCAAAATGATATTCGCTCCATTTTTTGCTGCTTTTTTGACTAAATCAGTCGCAACTTCAATATTTTTCTTGGAGTTTTCCGTCATTGCCATTTGAATGGCACTAACATTAACTTGGCGCATATTTATAAAACCCCTTTTGGAATTTGTTGAGTAATACAGTGAATATTTCCGCCACCTAATAACACTTCTTTACTGTCTAACATAATGATTTTTCGACCTGGTAAAGCCTCTTTGAGTTGTTGAAAAGCGATTTCATCTGTCTTTTGATTAAACTTAGGAACAATAACAGCACCATTGACAAAATATAGGTTGAGATAAGATGCGGCCAATCTTTCATTCATTGGACGATTTTTACTAGAAGACGTTGGTGTTAAGCCTGCAGATTCAAAATAGGTTCGATGAATCGCCTTAGGCATAACTACCGTCGTTATCTTTAATGGCTCACCATCAATATTGGTTTGAGATTTTAATGCATTAAGTGTTGCTAAAGAAAGAGGTTGTTGGGCATCTCTAGGATCAACGGCTTCTGCAACGAGGACATGCCCAGGGCCAATAAAGGTTGCGACATTATCTACATGCTCTTTGGTTTCATCATTATAAATACCACGTGGTAACCAAATCATTTTTTTGCCACCTAGCATCTCTAAAAGCTTTGATTCAATTTGTTTTTTGGATAATTTTGGATTTCTACCTTTATGAAGAAGGTTGTATTCTGTAGCCATCACCAATCCTTCGCCATCCACATGGAAAGCACCGCCCTCCATGACAAAAGCGCTTGTGCGATAGCTATCTAATTTGTATCGTAAAGATAATTTTTGAGCCAAAGCATCATCGAGATTCCAAGGGGCATAAAGTCCAAAGTCTTTACCGCCATATGCATTGAATTCCCAATCAATTGTTCTAAACTCACCTAGTTTATTCTTAATAAAGGTTGGACCAGTATCTCGGACCCATGCATCATCATAATCAATTTGAAAAAAAGTGATGTTTTTAATCTTTGTTTTTTCAAATTGACTCCAAATTGAATGATGAACACCGATAAAAACAGCTTCAAATTTTGCAATTTCTTTTGCAATTTTGATGAAAACTTCTTGCGCGTCCTTAGCTTGGTTACGCCAAACATCCCCACGGTATGGTAGCAGCATAAGTGTTCCGTCGTGAGCAGAAAATTCAGCAGGCATGAAATAACCATCTTTTGAAGGGGAAATTAGTTTGGTTTTCATTAAGATAATTTTACAACAAATAATGGTTAAAGTTAACCAAAACTATTGTGTTGTAGATTTAGATTGAAGATTGAAATATGTCATTAATCTAGACTTTTGTCTGGATGCTGTTTGTGATTTTTGTATACCATGAGCCACCGACTTATCAATAAGTTTAATTGCTTGGTTTAATGCTAATTTAGCACCTGCAAGATCTTTTTTACCCAGCAAGGCTTTTGTTTTCTTCATTGCAGTTCTCATACTTGCTTTAAATGTGAAGTTATGTTGCTCAGCTTTAAGATTTGTTTGAATACGCTTCGTTTGAGACTTAATATTAGCCATAAAGACCTCTTTTCTAAATTATTTTAACATATTTTTACTATGATTCAATTGAATTCTAGGTATCTAAGAATATGCTTCTTTATGAAATTTATCACAATTGAGAAAACTTGACTTAATTAAGTGGAGTGATAACATAGGGACATACATTAAAGGAGACCTTGCTATGGTTTTAGAAAAAATTCGCGAAGTTGTTGCAAAGAAATTTAAAGTCCAACCTGAAAAAGTTAATGCCGCCACACGCTTAAGAGAAGATCTAAATGTTGACTCTTTAGATGCAGTTGAATTAATCATGGAATTAGAAGACACATTCAATGTTAAGATTGCCGATGATGAAGCTCAAAAGCTCAAAACCATCGGAGATATTGTTAACTTTATTTCACCTAAAGTTAAGTAATTTTTATGGATTTTAAAAAGGTTCAAGATTTAATCAAGTATTTTGAATCGTCTAAATTGACGACCATGTCAATTGAAGATGGTCCTTTCAAACTTTCATTGTCAAAATTAAAGGAAACCTTGATTTCAGAAACTAAAAACGTCGTCATGAATGAACCTAAAATTTTGCCTCCAAATGTCAATCCTAAATCACAAACCAATGCTGCCAACAAACCAACAGAAGATGTTTTATTAAAAGATGTTACTTCGCCGTTAGTTGGTACATATTATGCTGCGAGTTCACCTACCTCAGAACCTTTTGTAAAAATTGGTCAACGCGTGAACAAGGGCCAAACCGTTTGTATTGTAGAAGCGATGAAAATTATGAACGAAATTGCTTCTCCTTTCTCCGGAGTGGTTGAAAAAATTAATTGTAAAAATGGTGACGTGGTTGGTTTCAACCAAGTCGTTATTCAACTTCGACCACAGGAGTAAATATGGCAGAAAAACTTCTCGTCGCAAACCGCGGGGAGATAGCGGTGCGGGTAATTCGAGCCTGCAAGGAACTTTCAATTCCAACCGTTGCTGTTTATTCAACTGCTGATCGCGATACCATGGCCGTAAAACTAGCCGATGAATCTATTTGCATTGGTGAAGCTAGGTCAAAGAATAGTTATCTCAATATTAATAATGTGATTTCTGCTGCTGTTGCCACAGGTGCGACATTGATTCACCCTGGCTATGGATTTTTGTCTGAAAACGAACAATTCGCTGAAATCGTTGCCAGCTGTGGGTTAAAATTTGTCGGTCCATCTGCGAACGCTATTCGCCAAATTGGTGATAAGGCCTCTGCAAAAGTCATTGCTCGAAAAGCAGGTGTGCCAGTGATTGAAGGTTCTGAAGGCATTGTTGAAAACCTAGAAGAAGGTTTAACCATAGCAAAAAAAGTGGGCTTTCCAGTGATGATTAAAGCCACCTCAGGTGGTGGTGGTCGTGGTATTTCAATTATTCGTTCCGAAAAGGAATTTAGAGATGTGTTTGATCGAACCTCTATGGAAGCAGAAGCTAGTTTCGGTGATAAAAATCTATATGTGGAAAAATATATTGAAAATCCTCGTCATATCGAAATCCAAATTTTATGCGATAGCCATGGGTCTTGTGTCTATTTAGGAGAAAGAGATTGCTCCTTACAAAGACGAAACCAAAAGATGGTTGAAGAAGGACCTTCACCGGTTGTGGACGCTCGCTTACGTAAAAAAATGGGTGAAGCTGCTGTTAAATTAGCGAAAGCAGTTGGGTATGTTAATGCTGGAACGATTGAGTTCCTTGTTGATAAAAACTTAAATTATTATTTTATTGAAATGAATACTCGAATCCAGGTTGAACATCCTGTTACCGAATTTATCACTGGTATCGACCTGGTGAAGGAACAAATTAAAATTGCGTTAGGTAAAAAATTACCCTTTACTCAACGTCAAATTAAAATCTCAGGCCATGCAATTGAGTGCCGTATTAATGCCGAGGACGTTAAAGCGAACTTTAGACCAGCTCCAGGAAAGATTACCCAATTAATTATGCCTGGTGGTCTTGGGGTACGCATCGATACCCACATTTATCCTGGATATGAAGTACCTCCTTTTTATGACTCGATGATTGCAAAATTAATTGTCCATGCACCAACTAGAAAAGAAGCCATCCGTAAAATGCTTGTAGCACTTGAACAATTTATGGTTGATGGTATCACCACGAATATCGAATTCCATTACTCAATCTTGCATACACAAGAATTTGTATCCGGTAATATTGATACCGGATTTGTTGCCAGGTTCCTTGAACGAATAAAGGATATGCATGAGTGATATTTTTGCTAAACAAAAACCTAAGCTTCGCACTTTCTTAAAAGTTGCGGAAACTCCGATCCCAAAAAACCAAATTGATATTCCTGATGGTTTATTTATTGAATGCGAACAATGCCACTCTGCTATTTATCAAAAAGCTCTCGTAGAAAACTTATCTGTTTGCCCTCATTGCCAATTTCATTTTCGATTGAATGCTAAAGATCGAATTCAATTAATTGTTGATGACCAATCTTTTGCTGAAATCGATTCAAATTTGAACTCTAAGAACCCGCTATCCATGCCAGAATATGATCAAAAACTTGCCATTTCTAAAAAGAGTACTGGCCAACCAGAAGCGTTTATATCTGGACGAGCACTTATTCAAGGTTTATCAGTGGCAGTCGGTGTTCTTGATTCCTTTTTCATGATGGGATCGATGGGCTCTGTTGTTGGTGAAAAAATAACCCGATTAATTGAATTTGCAGGTAAAGAACATCTTCCGTTAATTATATTTTCTGCGAGTGGTGGTGCTCGAATGCAGGAAGGTATTCTATCATTGATGCAGATGGTGAAAACATCTGCCGCATTAAAGAAGTTTGATCAATTAGGAGGTCTGTTTATTTCTGTTTTAACCCATCCAACCACTGGCGGAGTTGCTGCAAGTTATGCTTCCCTTGGGGATGTAATTGTAGCTGAACATGGTGCTCTGATTGGTTTTGCTGGGGCTCGGGTTATTAAACAAACGATTCAACAAGATTTACCTGAAGGATTTCAAACTGCAGCCTTCCAATTAAAGCATGGTCAAGTTGACCTCGTCGTTGAACGCAAACAATTAAAGCAATCTTTGATTCAATTACTAAGATTTCATAGTGTAAACGGAGAACAACCACGTGAATAATAACGAAGAAAAGGTTTGGGAAAAAGTTAGGCTTGCACGGCATCCAAAAAGACCAACAGCCACTGTATTAATTAAACAATTATTCCCTGATTTTATCGAGTTACACGGTGATAGACAATTTGGTGATGACTCTTCTCTCATCGGTGGTTTAGCAACTTTTATGGGTCAACCCATTACTGTCATAGCCCAAGAAAAAGGTTCATCTACAGATGAAAAAATCGCAAGAAATTTTGGTATGCCTCATCCTGAAGGTTATCGCAAAGCTTTAAGATTGATGAAACAAGCCGAAAAATTTCATCGCCCAATTATTTTAATTATCGATACTCCAGGAGCCTACCCAGGTATTGGTGCTGAAGAACGTGGACAAGCACAAGCCATTGCCTATAATTTATTCGAAATGATTGCTATTCAAACCCCGATGATTGGAATTGTTCTTTCTGAAGGTGGATCGGGTGGTGCTTTGGCAATTGGTGTTACCGACACATTATTAATGCTTGAAAACAGTGTTTATTCGATTATTTCTCCTGAAGGATTTGCTTCGATTTTATTTAAAGACTCTACCAAGGCAAAAGCTGCTGCTGCATTAATGAAATTAACAGCAGATGATTTATTGTCTTTTGGTATTATTGACGGCATCGTTCCGGAAGCAAAAGGTGGTTTCCAAGAGGATATTAATTTTTCAGTATCACAACTGAAAATTTTATTGCAAAAATGTCTAAAGCAATTACTCAAAATGACACCGACGGTTTTACTTAAAAATCGTGAAAAGAAATTTAGAGACTTTGGCGTTTTTGAAGAGAAAAGCTTGGAGAAAAAAAATGGAAAATAAATTAACTATTAAATTAATTGGAACAGGAAAATATGTTCCTAAAGGTTTAATTACGAATGCTGATTTAGAAAAAATGGTTGACACGACTGATGAATGGATTGTCTCACACACCGGAATAAAAACTCGCCATAAAGTTGAAGGTGAAACTACAGCGGACTTAGCATATCAAGCAGCACTCAACGCAATTGAAAAGGCAAAATTTGATAAAGAAATCATTGATGCAATTATCGTTGCCACGATTACACCAGATTTTGCTTCCCCAAGTATGGCTGCTGTCGTCCAAGCTCGCCTTGGCCTGAATCATCGTGACATTACTTGCTTTGATATTAATGCAGCATGTACAGGCTTCGTTTATGCTTTACAAGTTGCTGCTGCTTTACTCAACAGCCCAAAATACCGACATATCCTTGTGATCGGCGCAGAAACTTTGACCAAAATTATTGATTACACCGATCGAAACACCTGTATTTTATTTGGTGATGGGGCTGGCGCTTTACTAGTAGGCCGTGGTCAACCGCATCAAACGGTCTCATTTTATACGGCCTCTGAAGGTGATATGGAAGATGTGTTATCGGTTAAAGAAGTACTAAGGATGCAAGGTAGAAGGGTATTTAAGTTCGCAATCAATGCAATTGAAAAATCAATTAATCGATTATTGGAACTCGATGGTAGTCGATTAGATATGGTGACCAAAATTATTCCACATCAAGCGAATTATCGAATTGTCGAAGGTGTTGCAGATCTGAAGAAACTACCACTGAATAAATTTTTCTTAAATCTCGATCATTATGGCAACACCTCTGCTGCTTCGATTCCAATTGCCCTTGATGAATATGTTGCCGATTCGCCACTAAAATCTGGCGATAAACTTATGTTGGTCGGCTTTGGGGCTGGTTTAACCTGGGGTGGAGCGCTCATTAATTTATGAAACCTTTTGCTGTATTGTTTGCCGGACAAGGTGCTCAAATGCTTGGCATGGGATTATCCGCTGTCAATGAAACTCCCACACTGGTCGATTATTACAACAGCATTCAAAAACATATCAATTTTGACTTAAAGGGTATTTTAAGTGGAGAATTGATTGGGTTAAATCAAACAGAATTTACCCAACCATCTTTACTTGCTACTTCATTAATTTATTACCAACAATTACAGCATTTGTTCCCAATCAAACCACACTATTTGATTGGTTTTTCCCTTGGAGAATATACAGCCTTACACGTTTCCGGTCATCTTGATTTAGTATCCACCCTTCAATTAATTCAAATTCGTGCTAATGCAATGGCTGCTGCTAGCCGATCTAATCCTGGTACCATGGCAGCGATTATTGGCTTACCTACGCAAGTATTAGAATCATTATGTCTTCAAGTGAACAAACCAAATAATCATGTCATCATTGCCAATTACAATTGTCCCGGACAGTTGGTGATATCAGGTCATGAACTCGCAGTCAAAGAAGTGATGGCATTGGCAGTTGCCAATGGGGCAAAAAGAGTAATCCCACTCAATGTATCGGGAGCTTTTCACTCTCCATTGATGGCAGAAGCAGGCTCAATATTAAAAAAAGCACTTCAATCAATTGCTTTTCAACCGAGTCAAATTCCGATGATTTTCAATTGGACTGGTAAACCATTGTCCCAACTTTCAGAATTACCTCGTTATTTAGTGGAACAAGTTCAATCTTCTGTTCAATTTGAAGATTCAATCCGTTATTTATCATCTCAACACATTGACACATTTATTGAAATCGGTCCGGGTTCGGTCTTATCTGGTTTGGTGAAAAAGATTCTTCCAGATGCTAAAGTAATCTCATATAACGGTCAGCAAGATCTATCATTGGTAAGGGAGTTACTCGCATGAATGAAATCAACAAAGTAGCGATTGTGACAGGTGGTGCAACTGGTATTGGTTTGGCTATTAGTCTTCAACTTGCCCAAGATGGATTTACGATTGTTGTTAACTACAATTCATCTGCTCAAGCTGCACAAGATTTAGTCAAACGAATTCAAAGTATGGGTGGACAAGCCCTTGCCGTTCAAGCAAATTTGAGTAAAGTTATCGAAGCTGAAAAGTTAATAAAAACCACACTAGACTCTTATCAAAGATTAGATGTTGTGGTGAATAATGCAGGTATCACCGATGATACTTTAATGTTAAGGATGAGTGAAACCCAATTTGATCGGGTCATTGAAACGAATTTAAAAGGGGTTTGGGCAATGTGCAAATTTGCTTTAAAGCCATTAATGCAAGCAGGTAATGGAAGAATCATTAATATCGCTTCTGTTGCAGGGATGATGGGCAACATTGGTCAAGCAAATTATGCGGCCGCCAAAGCTGGTGTCATTGGATTAAGCAAAACTTTAGCCCGTGAAATGGCTTCGCGGAACTTGACAGTCAATGTTGTTGCTCCTGGTTTTATTGAAACGAATATGACTGCAAACTTATCTCCACAAATCAAAGAATCTGCTTTAGCAATGATTCCTTTAAAACGCTTTGGTATGCCTGAGGATATCGCTCAAATGGTTAGTTTTTTAGCTTCAAGTAAAGCTCAGTATATAACCGGTCAAACCTTCGTCGTTGACGGTGGCATGACCATGTATTAAAAAGAGGGATGGATATGAAAAAAAGAGTTGTTATAACTGGATTAGGCGCTGTAACTCCCATCGGTAATGATGTTTCATCTATGTGGCAAAACATGATGAAAGGTACCAATGGCATAGGTATGATTTCTCTTTTTGATACCTCGACGAGTAAGGTTAAAGTCGCTGCGGAAATCAAAAAGTTAGATCCTTCAAAATATTTAGATGAAAGAAGTGCAGGTAAATTAGACCGCGTGATTGTTTTAGGTATCCTGGCTGCATGTGAAGCCTATGATGATGCTGGTCTAAATTCCACTTCGGTAGACCCGTATCGATTTGGAACGTTTGTCACTTCTGGTATTGGTGGATTAAATTCAATTTGGTCCGAATCACAAGTTGCAGTTTCACGAGGTCTTGATCGCGTTTCTCCTCATTTTATTACCAATGCAATCATTAACTTGATTGGTGGCAATATTTCAATGCGTTTCAAAGCAAAAGGTCCAAATTTACCTGTTGTTACAGCATGTTCTGCAAGTACCAATTCAATTGGTGAAGCCTTTCGATATATACGTGATGGTTATTTAGATGTGGCTTTTGCAGGTGGTTCTGAATCTTCTATTAATGCGTTAGGCATCGCAGGTTTTGCTGTGATGAGAGCCTTACATAGTGGTGATAACCCTGCCCATGCAAGTATGCCATTTGATAAAAAACGATCTGGGTTTGTCATGGGTGAAGGTGCTGGCGTTCTCATCCTTGAAGCATATGATCACGCGATGGCACGTGGAGCCAAGATTTATGCTGAATTAGTCGGCTATGGTTCAACCTCCGATGCGTTCCACGTTACCGCCCCTGATGAAACGGCAGAGGGTATAAGTAAATGTATGGAATTAGCATTAAAAGATGCAAATATCAGTCCTCAAGATATTGACTATATCAATGCTCATGGAACCTCAACCCCTTTAAATGATCGCATTGAAACTTTAGGGATTAAAAAAGTCTTTGGTCCTCATGCTTATGCATTAAATGTTTCGAGTACTAAAGGAATGACAGGTCATATGTTAGGTGCGACTGGGGCTGTTGAATCGATTGCTTGCATCCTTGCATTAGTCAATCAAATTGTCCCCCCAACGATTACAACCAATGAATTAGGTCCTGAATGTG
>Ga0079300_10000120_pt1 | contig 24188 bp, 15 predicted proteins | sample Wag4_2014_7_11_FD_74799 | JGI IMG/M metagenome (GOLD analysis project Ga0079300, IMG submission 74799) | Fresh water microbial communities from Ohio, USA - Utica-2 Time Series HT 2014_7_11 | ecosystem: Environmental > Aquatic > Freshwater > Water tank | place: USA: Ohio | collected 2014-07-11
TGGAGCATTCACCGTTTTGTGAGCGCGATTATAAGTTGCCGGAGAACCTAGAAACATATGATGAAAAAGGCGAATTTTTAATAAAGGTAAAAAAGCAGGGGCATTTGCACCACATGGTCTATGCTTCTCATCCTTTTGATGTAGTTGGTTGGGATGGCTATAATTTCCCCTATGGCTTTTCCATTCATAATTTTGAGCCAATTACAGGCCGAGTCCACCAGCCACCACCTGTTCATCAAACGTTTGAAACGAGTGCTTTTGTAGTGTGCTCATTTTGTCCACGACTTTATGATTATCATCCTAAAGCGATACCTGCGCCATACAATCATTCCAATATCGATTCTGACGAAGTACTCTACTATGTCGATGGAGATTTTATGAGTCGGAATAATATAGAGCAGGGCCACATTACATTACATCCTGGTGGGATTCCTCACGGACCTCATCCTGGTGCATATGAGCGGAGTATAGGGCAGAAAGAAACGCAGGAGTTAGCTGTTATGATTGATACATTTAGGCCTTTTCAGGTGACGGAAAACGCACTAAGGATTGACGACGGCAAGTACTATCAATCTTGGATGGAGTGATTCGGGTCTTTTGGGGTGTCCAATGTTCAATACCTTTAATGCCGTTGGACACCCATACTACATTGAAAGGCAATTAAAGTGTTGTGATTAAGCCTGCCTGTAGGGTCGCTGAGCTGATTTTAGATGATTGAGGTCCGAATCCTTTCCCGCTAATTTGGCGTCTGAATACAGGTTCTGCATAGGCAATTAAGCGAGGGTTCAAGTGGCGCTCATATCGTATTCCCACCTCCGCTGAGGTGAAGAAATTATCTTTTATTTTACCATTATCGAGCACTCCAGCAACTACAGGCAACGTAGGTTTTCCTGGTATCCCTGACCCTTGCGGTGGATTCGGAAAGGGTATGTGTTGGTAGGTATAGGATTTGGATGCGGCTACATGTGCAGCAACTCCTGCGGTGGCACGGAGGCTGTTTTTCCCCCAATGAGCGATTTGACGGGTTGCTTTCAGAGGGATACTTATTACGGATGCTTGAACTTGGTCAGTGCTAATTCCGTACGTCTGATCACCTTGTTGGTAGAGCTCAAACACATCGGTATCCGTTTTGTGTGTAAGTGGGGAGAAAGAGGCTCCTACTTCAACCCCCCATCCTCCTTTGTTCACTGCTGCTGCTACACCAAAAACAGGAGTATTGGTGGTGGTGGAAAATCCACGTTCTGTGAGAAGGTGAAGTCGTTGTATACCGGAGTAGGCAATTATGTTAATTGGTTTAGAGGCTTTTTTAGCGGCAATCGAAGGCGTGTTAATACCGGTGATGGCTATGGTAGTAGGGTAATCTTGTAACTTAAAGCCAAGTGTTTGTAGTAATTCAACTTGGTTAAATAAGGGTAATTCTTTGTTATTTAAGCCTATTTTGGGGTAATCAAATGGTATTGGTAGAAAAGGGGTAGATTCTGGTAAGATGTTGTTTACCAATAAGTTATTGGATAATTCTATGGGTTGTTCAGTAGTGTTTTGGGAGATGGAGCTGCTGGAAAAATAAGGGGTAAAGTTTTTTTTGTTTTTAGAGGGATGGTCAGTAGCTGCCATCGGAATTTCTTTAATATCGGGTGTTTTATTGGAGGGCATTTTGAAAAGCTGTACTCCATTATTAACAATATTATGCAAGTTGGCAGCGAATAAGAGAATAATTGCTGCTTCCGCTACCTTGTGCATTCTAAGGCGCTGGATAGTCGTGTTTTGACTAAGTTCTCTGGCCAATTGGTTCCAATGGCTATGTTGGTAGGGAGCTTCTATTTCTTCGAGTGCGGCTCTTACCTGCTGGTCGAAAAGTTCATTTTGTTTATCGGCGAAAGTATTGGTGGAGGGGGCTGTAGGGGCGTTATCCAACTTTTCGCGAAGGGCCTCCCAAGACTTAGGATCGTAAGAATCCTCCAAGTGCTGGAGCACCTTAGCTATTTTTTGATCGAAAGGAAACTTGTTCATAGATGCAGGTGATTCAAATGATAGTTGTGGGGGAGTTATTTATGTTCGAATTCCATTCGTTTTGCGATGAAGTATTCTTGTAGTTTAGTACGCGCTTTAACTAGGTTGCTTCTGGAAGTGCTTTCTGTTATTTGTAGGGCATCTCCTATTTCTTTGTGAGAGAATCCCTCTACTACATAAAGGTTAAAAACAGCCCGATAGGCTGGCGAAAGTGTTTGCACTGCTTCAAGGATTTCTTTTTCCGTTAAGTCACTTAGTGCATCTGGCTGGTTTTCATCGGAAATCGTGTAGGCTGTTTCAATGTCTTCGGTCCTTCTTCTTACTTGTCTACGGTGATGGTCGATACAGTTATTGACCACGACGGTCCGCATCCATGCGATGAGGGAGGTTCCGGATTTGTATCTCGAAATATTTTGGAATATTTTAATGAAGCCTTCATGAAGTAGGTCTAACGCTTCATCTCGTGAGCCGGCATAGCGGAGGCAAACGCCCATTAGCTTGCCGTAGTATTCTTCGTACAAGCGTTGTTGTGCCCAGCGTTCTTCGCGTGCCAGTGCGCTAATAAAGTCATGCTCAACCCGTTCCAAGTCTAAGGCGAAATCCATATATCGATTTCTGGAGGAAAGTTAGTGAAATAATTAAAAAAGATCCTTGATTGTACTAATCTCTTTTATTTAAACGCATAAGATATTGGAATTGCTGCCTATTGATTTTAAAATAATTGGCTTGTGTAGTTGGAGCAAGCCAGCTGAAGATATAGTCATTTTAATAGGTATTTGTTTAGGTTTTATTAAGTGAAGCGAAAAGGCAAGCAGGGGAAATGTGGTATCTGCTGTATGGAAATATGTACTTTTGCCCTTGAAGTACACTAATAATACTGGTTGTTGAACGGGCGGCAAAAGCAGTCTGGATATAGAATTTTTTTTTCGCTATTTCTTTTATTACAATGGATGCACACGTTAATCGGAAGGTTCAGATTTTAATTGTTTTTTTGAGTCTATTGATCGGTCTGGAAATTAATGCACAGGATGTGGAGTCAAAGATCAACTTGTTGTTAGCAAAGATGACCGTCGATGAGAAAATTGGGCAACTGACACAGATGCCAGGGGACATTTTGACAGGTACAGATCTTCAGAAAGATGATTTATTAAGCCAAATAAGGGCTGGTAAGGTTGGTAGTATTTTGAGTCATACCAATTTTGAGAATAAAATAATAATGCAGCGTGCGGCAGTTTCTGAGAGTAGGCTGATGATTCCATTATTGTTTGGCTTTGATGTTATTCATGGTTATAAGACGATTTTTCCGATACCATTGGCACAGGCTGCCAGTTGGGATATGCGAGCCATTGAGGAGGTAGAGCGGATTGCTGCAAAAGAGGCATCTGCTGATGGGCAGCACTGGACATTTGCACCAATGGTGGATGTCTCTAGAGACCCAAGGTGGGGGCGTGTGATGGAGGGATCGGGGGAGGATCCTTATTTAGGGAGCAAAATAGCAGAGGCTCGAATAAAAGGATTTCAGGGGGTAGAATTGGGTCAACCATATACAATAGCTGCATGTGCTAAACATTTTGCTGGGTATGGTTTTTCTGAAGCTGGTCGTGATTATAATAGTGTTGATATGAGTGAACAGCGGCTTAGAGAGGTGGTATTGCCTCCTTTTAAGGCGGCCTCCAAAGTAGGTGTAGCGACCTTTATGAATGCCTTTAACACACTAAATGGGGTTCCTGCAAGTATGAATAAGCATTTAATCACTGATATACTACGTGGTGAATGGGCTTGGAGTGGTCTAGTGGTTAGTGATTGGAATTCGTTTGGAGAGACTATTGTGCATGGGGCTGCGGTAGATGATATGGATGCCTCTGCCAAGTGCTTAAGCGCCGGAAGCGATATGGATATGGCAGGTGGAACTTTTCAGCGTGGGTTGAAAAAGGCTTTAGAAAGCAAGCGAATTTCCATGCAGCAGCTAGATGAGGCTGTCCGTAGGGTGTTGCGACTTAAGTATAGCCTAGGGTTATTTGACAATCCCTTTTTATATCTTAACGAGGAGCGAAGGGCAAAAGAAATTGCGCTACCTGCCTACCGAGAGGTTGCAAGGTCAATGGCAGCCAATTCAATGGTATTACTTAAAAATCAAGGTAAGCTATTGCCTATACGGGCCGCATCAGGTGCGAAGAAGAAAATTGCCATTGTTGGGCCTTTTGCGGATAGCAGAACGAATAAGGATTATATGAGTTTTTGGACCTTGGGATTGGGTATGCAATACTATGATTCTACGCAGGTAATAACTCCAGCACAGGGTTTGAAGCCAGCACTAGAAGAATTGGGTTACGAGGTTCTGGTTCGTTCTGTGTGTACAACCGGTGATTGCGACGAAAAAGCCTATGCGATGATGATTGAAACGGCAAGAGAGGCAGACTTGATCATAGCTTGTGTTGGTGAGCGAGGTTTGGATTGTGGGGAGAGCAAGTCCGTGGCGAACCTAGACTTGCCGCGGAATCAGGAGGGGCTCTTGAGAATACTTGGTCGTTTTGGAAAACCGGTTGTAATGGTCTTATTCAATAGTCGTCCTATGACCTTTGAATGGGCATCTGATAATATTCCGGCAATCCTAGTAGCGTGGCAGCCCGGATTTGAGACAGGAAATGCATTGGCAGATGTTTTAACAGGGAAGGTAAACCCCTCTGGAAAGCTTCCTATGACCTTTCCAAGGAAGGTGGGCCAGGTTCCTATCTATTACAATTACTTAAAGACGGGGCGCCCTCAGGTGTCGTTTGGGGCGCCATTTACGAGTGGTTATTTAGATGTACCGGTCACTCCTGCCTACCCATTTGGCCATGGTTTAAGCTATACAACGTTTCAGTACTCTGACATTTTGATTGCTAAGCCACTTTTAGATAAGGGAGAATCGTTAGCTGCTTCTGTTTCAGTGACAAATACTGGGGATGTAGTAGGTAGCGAAGTTATTCAGTGTTACATACAGGATATTTCTGCAGAGGTAGCTAGGCCCGTAAAGGAGCTTAAGCGGTTTCTGAAAGTCACTTTAAATCCCGGGGAGACCAAAAAAATTCAACTTAAAATTAGCCCAGAGGATTTATCCTATTGGGATAGTGAACTTAAGTTTAGGTTAGATCCTGGGAAGTTTAAATTATTTATCGGAGGCAGTTCAGAGTCGTTTAAGGAAGCAGATTTTGAGATAAAAAGTTCTAGGTTGTAAAAATAAATAAGATGGAAATAAATAATATAGAGAACTCCTCTCCTACTATTATGGAGTTACAGCAGATGGTTGACAATTGGATCAGTGGGGTTGGTATTCGTTATTACAATGAGCTAACGAACACGGCGCTGTTAATGGAAGAGGTTGGTGAGGTGGCGAGGTTAATGGCTAGAATTTATGGAGAACAGTCGTTTAAAAATCCAGATAAAGCGATTACAGCCTCCCAGGACTTAGCTGGGGAGATGGCGGATGTGCTGTTTGTTTTGGTCTGTTTAGCCAATCAAACGGGGGTTAATTTAAGCCAAGCTATTTTGGAGAATATGGATAAGAAGGCAATAAGGGATGCAGATAGACACAAAAATAATCCTAAGTTACAGGATAAAGCGGAGCCGCCTCATCCTGTAACTTAGGGGTTATCATTTTGCAGATAGTGCAATTGCCGTTCCACCGCCAGGGGCTAGATGGATGGCAATAGTATCACCTTTGCGGACAACTTTTTTTGTGATGGTTACTGGATATGGGTTATCTATGTAGTGGGCATTAGCTCCATCCTCATAGATAGTTGCCACATAGGTTTTGGCAGGGTTTAAAAAATCGAGCTTTATTTTAAATGATCTACTCGTTTCATCTGTAATACTACCGATGAACCAATTATCAGATTTTTTTTCACGTCTAGCGATAGTAAGGTAGTCTCCAATTTTAGCATTTAGGACGGTTGATTCTGACCAATCGGCTGGCACATCTCGGATAAACTGGAAAACATCCAATCGTTTTTCGTAGTTTTCTGGTAGATCGGCAGCCATTTGTAGCGGTGAATACATGGTGACGTATAAGGCTAGCTGGTTGGCCACTGTAGATTGGATAAATTCTTTTTTATTAGGGTCATAGGTATTCATTCTGGTTTCAAATATACCTGGAGTGTAATCCATTGGTCCACCAAGAAGCCTGGTAAAAGGCAATGTAAGTACGTGAGAGGGGTTGTTCCCTTTGCTCCAAGCGTTGTATTCCATTCCTCGGGCAGCTTCATTTGCTATCCAATTAGGCCATGTTCGTTGTAGCCCGCTCGGGCGGGAAGACTCATGGGCATTTACCATTATTTTATAGTTGGCAGCTTTTTGAGCAACCCGTGCCAAGTGGTTGTTGAACCATTGGCCATCATGCCATTCTTTTTTGGGGAACAGGTAGCCGACATATCCTGTTTTTACTGCATCCATTTGGTATTTTTTCATATACTGGAAGGCAGTATCCATTTGCCGCTCATAACTTGGGACTGCTCCAGAGGTTTCGTGATGCATAATTATTTTAACCCCTTTTGACGTTGCATAGTCTGTTAGCTTTTGGATGTTGTAGTCTGGATAAGGTTGTGTAAAGTTGAAGACCTCTTCTTTTCCGCTATTGAACCAGTCTTCCCAGCCAGTATTCCAACCTTCGACGAGTACTCCGTTGAATCCGTATTTGGAGGCAAAGTCAATGTATCTTTTCACATTTGAGGTATTGGCGGCGTGGGTGCCAGAGGGTTGTCCTGATTTGTCTGCATAATTCCATGAACCTTTTCCTACATGCATTTCCCACCAGACACCTACATATTTAGTAGGTTTTATCCAGCTTAGATCTCCTGAAATTTTGCAGGGGTCATTCAGGTTCAGAATAGTTCGGTTTTTTAGTAAGCTTGAAGCGGATTGGTCAATGAGGACTACTCTCCAAGGAGTATGGAATGGCAGTGTACTTTTTGCGATGGTAGCTGAGGATGCTGAAGGGACAATAGTAGCTTTTAGTAGGAGTTTATTTCGGTCAACTGAAAGGTGTAATGCACCATAATTCACCAGAGCTGCTTCAGCGATTGTTAGATGCAGCCCTTTGGGGCTACGGAATGCAACGGGGGTTTGGACTGCGTGTATATCTGGGATATACTGGTTGAAGGGTTCGATATCCGTTAAGTGTTTGGTAGCATCAATTTCTGAAAGGAGAGACTGTGTGTAGGTGTGCTCGTTGGAGTCCCAATCAGAGGGCGCCCACCAGGTAGTGTAATTTTCAGTCAGTTGGAATTCGGTGAGTTCGTTAGTAACTGTAACGGAGTCCTTTTCTTGTTTCTCCAATTCATATCGAAATCCAACGCCGTTATCGAAAGCTTTAAAGTGAATTTTTATTTTATCTTTGGAGGGAGAGGTCAGCTCTAGGATAAGACCGTTGTGGTGGTCTCTGATGGATTCTTCTTGTCCTAATACAGGGCTCCAAGTGGAGTCCACTTGATAAATCTGACTATGAGTGAGGGTTAGGTTTTGGGAAAAGTCTTGAAGAGAGGTAAGGAGTCCAAGTTTAGAATCGCGGATAATTTTTTTTCCTTTTAGGGAAATGGAGTAAGAAGGAGTTCCGTTTTGATCTACTTTAAAAGCTACAACTAAAGATTTATTAGGGGAATAGAGCGTTTTTGATTGCCCATAAGATGGTTGGGAGGCACAAATAAGACAAAAGAAGAATAGAATAGTGCGCATAATAATTATCTTTTAAGCCACAAAGATAAGCCCAAGCTTGGGACCGATGGCTAGGCACACACTTGTTGATAAATTAAACGGTATTATTAAATGGTATCGCTTACGTTGTAAGGTTGAGTAGTAGGTAGAGGGGCGCCAGAAAAGATAAATTCATTAAAACCAAAAAAGAGTTAAATAGTGCTGTTTGGGCCTATAAGTTTGTCGTTTAATTTTTTATTTCTACCTTTGGTCGATAAAAAAGGCAGCTCTTTTATTTGAGCTGCCCTCTGTGTCATGGGATTATAGTACAAATAAAGACTCTTACTAAGAGTTGTGTGGAGAGGTGGCCGACCCTACCCCCCAGTGGAACCGGCCCCTCGCCACGGATTTAAGGTCACTATTGACCCTATTCGATTATCGGTTTTAGCATCAAAGTGCAGCTTTTGACCACATTTAGCGGTATAGTAATTGACAATTACCGTGCCAAAGTCCTGTTTAATTTACATTTTTTTAATATAAGTCTTTTAATTTTTGTTTGAGCCATTTAATCAAGAGGAAGTTCAGTACGGTTGCTGCAGAGATGAGGAGGAGGAGCTCAAGATTTAGATTTAGGTTTTTGATAAGGAGCGCTGCGACAATTAACAATAGGTTGAAGAAAAGTATAATTAGTGTGGCTTTTAAATGTGAGGCTCCACCTTTTAATAATAGATGATGAATGTGGTTTTTATCAGCTCTAAAGGGTGATTTTCCTAGTTTGATACGCAACCCAAATACACGGATGGTATCATATATTGGGAAAAAGAGTGCGGATAGGGCTACTATTGGAGCATTAGAAATAAACCAAGGATTACTACCTTCACTAGATTGGTTGAGAGAAATGAATTCAAGTGCCATTACAGCACATAATACCCCAATCAACATCGATCCAGTATCTCCCATAAAAATCTTGGCGGGTGTTGTATTGTAATGCAGAAACGCCACTATCGCTCCAGAAAGAGCAACAGATACTACAGCCCATTCTAGGTATCCTGCGAGAAAAAACCAGCTTCCAAAAAATATAGATCCCAGAAGGGCAGCCCCCCCGGCGAGCCCATTTATGCCATCAATTAAGTTATAGGCATTAATTATTCCGACGATTGCGATTACCGAAAGAATAAATTCAGCAGGGCGATCAAGTTGATAAATACCAAACAGGCCCCACCAGTTATTTAGTGAAATCTTTGCTTTTTCTACTAGTATGACTGCGGCAAGCAGTTGAATCATCAGCTTTTTTACTGGAGGAATTGGGACAAGGTCATCGCGAGAACCAACAAGAAATAGCAAGATGATAGAGCCGAGAATATACTGTAATTGACCAAAGTAGTCTGTTGGTGTCCATAAAATAATGCTTACTATTGCCCCCCCAAACATAGCAATACCCCCTAGAGAGGGAGTAGGTTGTTCATGTGAACTGCGATTATTTGGAAGATCATACAGTTTACGACTAGTTGCCACTGTTATGATGGCTGGAACAGCTACAAACGTGATGATAAACGCTGTAATAAAGCTTAGGATAAGAACAAACATACCTTAAGAGTGGTCATCGCGGATGAAGAGTTAATGTGGCACTTCTAGTAAAAAAGATGAAACACCTAAAGAATAGGAGTCATAAAAAAATAGACTGTAAGGGTTAGTAAGCGTTGAACTCCTAGACTAATCAATAAGGAGTTCTATTCACTTTATCGCTCGTTGTTTACATAACCCTTAATGGTCTCTTGATCAATCAGACTGGGGAGTGTTACTTGCAGATTTGGGTATTGTTTCATTGCTTGCTGAATTGCGAATAGGGCATTCGGATTGCGGGCCCACGCGCGTCGGGCAATTCCATTATTTACATCCCAGAAGAGCATGGATTCTATTTTTTTTGTTGCTGCTTCTGTTCCGTCAATCACCATTCCAAATCCACCGTTTACTACTTCTCCCCATCCTACCCCACCACCATTATGAAGGCTTACCCATGTAGCTCCCCTGAAGGAATCACCAATCACATTTTGCACTGCCATATCAGCGGTATACCTAGATCCATCATAGATATTAGCTGTTTCGCGGAATGGTGAGTCGGTTCCCGACACATCATGATGGTCTCTTCCCAGTACAATTGGGCCTTTGATTTTTCCTTCGGCTATTGCCGTATTAAAAGCGTTCGAAATACGCATCCTTCCTTCGGCGTCTGCATAAAGGATGCGGGAATAGGACCCAACAACAGGGAGGTTGTTGGCGGCGCTTTCTATCCATACTAGGTTATCCTTGATCTGTCCCTTAATTTCTTCGGGAGCTTCTTGGAGCATTTCGCGTAAGACATTAGCAGCAATTGTATCTGTCGTTGCAAGGTCAGTGGGATTTCCAGAGCAGCACACCCATCGGAAAGGGCCGAATCCGTAATCGAAACACAGTGGCCCCATGATATCTTCTACATAGGATGGATAGCGGTAAGGCGAGGATGTGACCCTGACGTCGCCAGCAGCCAAGGGCGTACTTCCAAGTTTGAAAACATCGGCACCAGCGTCGCCTGCTTCTTTAAGGAACGCATTGCCGTAATCCCAAAAGTACATTCCCCGTTCTACCATCGTATTAATGGCAGAGGCATGTCGTCTAAGGGTTTCTGCAACCGCTTTCATAAAGTATTGTTTGTCCTTTATAAGTAAATCCTTGGCCTCTTCAAAAGAAAGTCCAATTGGAGTATACCCGCAGTCGTGAATGTTATGACAACTAGTTTGGTCAGAACCCAAGTCAATATGAATGTTCTTTGCTACGAATTCCTCCCATAGTTCAACGATATTACCGTGGAAGACTAAGGCTACTGCTTCTTTAGAAATCCTAGCCTTTTCCATTCTCGAAATAAGGGCTTCTGGAGAGGAGAAGACATTTTCTCTAGATATATATCCGTCAACTATGCGTTGTTCAACAGCGTCTGCATCTGTTTCTGCAATAACGCCAACACAGCCGGCAATAACAGCGGCGCGTGCTTGTGCCCCAGACATTCCCCCTAGCCCGCTAGTTACAAATACTCTGCCAAGCAGGTTATCCATTCCAAGGCCCATCTTCCGACCAGCATTGAGCAAAGTGATAGTCGTTCCGTGGACGATTCCTTGTGGGCCAATATACATAAAGGAACCAGCGGTCATTTGACCATACTGAGTCACGCCTAAAGCATTAAAGCGATTCCAGTCTTCTTTCTTGGAGTAGTTTGGAATCATCATTCCATTGGTTACAACGACCCTTGGTGCTCCGGGGTGGCTAGGGAATAATCCCATTGGGTGGCCAGAATAGAGAACGAGTGTTTGTTCGTCTGTCATGATAGACAGATAACGCATGGTTATGAGATACTGAGCCCAGTTTTGGAAAACAGCCCCATTGCCTCCGTATGTAATTAGCTCATGTGGGTGTTTTGCTACCTTCGGATCCAAGTTGTTTTGAATCATGAGCATAATTGCCGCGGCTTGTTGGCTTTTTGCTGGATATACATCTATTGGCCTTGCGTACATTTCATACGTTGGCCTAAACCTATACATATAAATTCGGCCATATTTATCCAGTTCCTCCGCGAATTCCTTTGCCAATACTGGATGCCAATCACTAGGAAAGTAGCGAAGTGCGTTTTGGACGGCTAGAATCTTTTCCTCTTCCGTTAGAACCCCCTCAATTACTCGGACAGGTGCATGACTGACTGATACGTCATAAGGCTGAGGAGAAGGCAATACAGTGGGTATGCCTTCGACTATTTGAGCTTGAAAAGAAGTCAATGTCATAGATAACAAGCAAATAAAAGATACTTAAGCCCTAAATAAATTGGTACTGGGATAGCTGTTCCGGGATGAGGGCAATAAAGATCACTATAAGAAACAAGAAAAATAACACTTCAGCCACTAACTTGTTTTGGATGGAGTGGAAACTAAGCCCCAGAAATATTCCAAAAGCACTCGATGCTAACAGCAAATGGGAAAAGTCAAATGCTTTATTGAAAAAAATGGTTGACACGGTGCCAAAAACTACCCAAAACAAAACATTATTGAACTTTTGTACTTGAATTAGACGCTTTTTATAGTATACGTTTACACTCAAGAATAGGATGCCTAACAAGAACATAAATAGGCAAAAGGAAGCCCAAAACGTAATATCAAGGGATTCCCCCCCAAGATGAACCCAACCCAATAAGGCTCCGAAGTTCATACCTAGGGGTTTCTTCTCTAGTAGTAAAATAACGCCCCAACTGATTATCCAAGGTGTAAAGACGGCAACGATAAAGCTAATTAATTCAGAAATTTTTATCGTTCGCAAGTTGAATATTCCAAAAAGAAAAATAGGAGCTAACCAAAGGCTTGGGAGGTAGAATAAACTTGCTATTCCAATGGTGAGGCCAGTATCAAAAATGGTAAGGGCTACCTCGTTGGACTTAGCAATGCTAAACAGTCGTTTCAGAATGAGGGGGATAAAAACGGACGCGACAAGTGCTGGGGATAGAAACTGAAAAGAGCTGATTGCAGACATGAAAACGAGCGTAAACAAGGCTGGAAACCAGTTTCGATCCGGATTAACACGACTTTCGTTAGCCAGCCACTTGACCAGCAATGCCTGAATAAACACAAAAAAAGCTGCTAACGTCGAGGATAATAGTGCAGAGTCAAGTGCTTTTGAAAATATAACCCTAAATAAGAATCCTGTATTTTCATGCATAACTGGCTGATAGTGAATCCATCCAGCAAATGCAGGCAGGCGAAGTAATACGGCAATAAGGGCTAAAAAAAAGACCGTATAGAGTTGGTTATTGCGAAATAATCCTAGCACCATGCAAAGTTACATCAATATTTAGGAATCACTATGGAAATAGTACTTCCTTTCCTAGGTTCACTTTGTAACTTCACTTTCCAGCCATGTTGTTTACAAATTTCTCGCACATAAAACAACCCTAATCCAAATCCTTTAACATTATGGACATTTCCAGTAGAAACTCTGTAAAACTTATCAAAAACGTGTTTTTGATGCTCTTTATTTATGCCTAAGCCGTTGTCTTCTACAAATAAGTGAACCACATTTTGTTCTTCAAACAAACCGATTTTTATTTTGGGTAGGGTATCGGGCTTAGAGTATTTGACGGCATTGTCTACGAGGTTATGGAGGATATTGGTCAGGTGAAGTCGATCTGCCCAGACATCAATTGGCTGAGCGCCTAATTCAAGAAGAAGGGCGCCTTTTTTCTCACTAATTTTAAGTTCTAGAGAGGGTGAAATATTAGTAATTAGTTCTTGAAGATTGATCCGTTCTTTATTCAATTCAATATTTTGGCGATCAATTTTTGCAAGTTGCAGGACCTTCTCCACTTGTGTATTGAGCCTTAATACTTGCTCTTTAATAATTCCGGCATACCTTGACAGCCTAGCGTCCTGTTGTATTTTTTCATTTTGAAGGAACACATCAGTTGAGATTTGTATGGTGGAGATTGGTGTTTTGAACTCATGTGTCATATTGTTAATAAAGTCGCGCTGAAGTTCTGACAATTGTTTTTGTCGTAGAATAACGGACATGGAGTAAATAAAGAACGCTGCAGTGGTAATCATCAAGACAGAAAAGAAAACAACTAGCCACATATTACTAAGGAGGCTGACATTTTTTTCTGGAAACCGAACTCCAAAGTAATAGATAAAATCACTATCGTAAAGCGCTGGCAATGGTGCTCCAACACCACTTTCATTGAAGACAAAACCTGTTTTTACATACCGGATTGTCTTGCCAGCAACCATTTGATTGCTGGAACAGTCAAAAATTCCGTAGTGGAAGTCCTTTTTGAGACCTTGGTTTTCGAGTGATTCGCTTAGATAATGTTCAAGATCACCGGCATTAAATTGATTATTAATATTTACTACGTAATAATTGGAGTAGGGCTGAACAATAAGGTTTTTAGAAGGAAGTCTAAAGGGTGGGTTGGAGGTCATGCTTAGCTTGTTTGCAGTATCCAACAAAGCTTGAAACACCTTTCTATTGAATTCACGCTCTTGCAAATCATAGCTAAGCAAAACCCAATACGTCTGAACGGCGAGGAGACTAATTATAGCAAAGGCGCCAAGTAAAATTACTCTTCGAATGATAGCGTTCGTCATAAGGCAAAGTTACTGATTTTCGGTGTATCCCACTACCTTTGCACAATGTCAAAATTTGGCTCTCTTCACGCAATACAAGCTTCGTTAATAAATGGCCAGCTTACGTGCTTGCAACTAGTACAGTACTATCTAGAGCGCATTTATAACACGCGCCATCTAAACGCGTATGTGGAGGTTTGGGAGGAGGAGGCGTTGTCAAAAGCCATAGAACTTGACCGGCAAATTCAGGAATCCCCATCCAGTTTGGGAAGCCTTTTTGGTGCTGTATTGAGTATAAAGGATACGATTTGTTACGAGGGGCATTTCGTTACCGCTTCTTCCAAGATTCTTGCGCGTTTTCGTGCGAGCTATTCAGCAACAGCTGTGGATCGATTGGTTCGGGAGGGCGCGATCATCATTGGCCGAACCAATTGTGATCAGTTTGGCATGGGATCTTCAAATGAAAATTCTATTTATGGTCCGGTGCACCATCCTGTCGATACCGAACGGGTCTCGGGTGGGTCATCTGGAGGCGCAGCTGTTTCGGTTGCGACGGATACTTGTTTAGCAGCTGTTGGGAGTGATACGGGAGGATCTATTCGTCAACCAGCAGGTTTTTGTGGCGTATGGGGATTAAAGCCATCGTATGGTAGGATATCCAGGCATGGGCTGTTAGCTTATGCATCATCCTTTGATCAAATTGGATTCATAGCATCTAATCCGGAAGATTTAAGGCGCTTGTTGTCTGTTTGTAGTGGGCCGGATGGTTTTGATCCTACGGTTACTTCTAGCGCAGTGTTGGAAGAAGGTTCACGAGGCTCGGTTGTAGGATTGCGTTTGGCCTATTTCCCATCCGCTATTTCATCTGATGGGACGGAGGATGTAGTTAGTAGCGTAATGGAGGCTTGGATAAAGCAGTTGGTTCAGGAAGGACACTGTCTGGAGGCAGTTGACTTTGATTTGCTTCCCTATGCGGTGCCGGCCTATTATGTCTTAACAACTGCGGAGGCTTCGTCTAATTTAAGTCGGTATGATGGAATTCGATATGGGCACAGGGTGCCCTCAAGTTCTAATTTGATAGAGCTTTACCAAAAAACTAGATCAATTGGGTTTAGTGAGGAGGTGAAGAAGCGAATTATGCTTGGCACATACGTTTTGAGCAGCGGGTATTACGAAGCTTATTATACGAAAGCCCAGCAGGTTCGTAGGTTAATCAGTGATCGGATAGAGGCTATTTTAGATAACTATGATGCCATTGTATTACCTATTTCACCTGTAGTTGCCTGGAAAATTGGAGAAAGATTGGTAGATCCGACGGAGATGTATCTTTCTGACGTTTACACGGTGTTAGCCAACTTATGTGGAGTGCCTGCAGTGGCCTTCCCTATTGGCGTACACCCAGTAAATAAGATGCCAATAGGAGTCCAAATAATGGGTAAGGCATTGAGGGAATCGGATCTTTTAGAAATTGCAACACAAATCAACTTATAAAGTGGATCGAGTAATAAAAGAAATGTATATCTATCCTGTTAAGTCATTGGCAGGTATTCCACTAACGACTTCGGAATTGGATGTGAGGGGGCTTAGGTATGATAGAAAATGGATGATTGTTGATTCGGCCGGCCGTTTTTTTTCCCAACGGGAGCATCCTAAAATGGCACTGATTGGTACGGCTATTGACGGGAATTCACTTGTTTTATTTGATCGAGTAAGGCCGGATGATTTTGTTTGCATTCCACTTGAGCTTCAAGGTTTGCAGGTAGAAAGGACGAATGTTCAAGTATGGAGTTCCAGGTTAAAAGCCTATTGGCAAGGAGGGACGGTGGACGCCTGGTTAAGTAATCATTTGGGCCATAGTGTGCGGCTGGTGCAGTTGCCGGAAACATCGAAGAGGGCAGTTGATCGGAGGTATGCGCCCGGTGGGCACTATGTTCGATTTGCTGATGCGTTTCCTTATTTGTTGGTTGGGACGGCTTCGCTTCAGGACTTGAATGAAAAATTACAGGTGTCGGTTGGGTATGATCGTTTTCGACCTAATATAGTTGTTCAGAGCGAGCAGCCCTTCGAGGAGGATGGCTGGAGCGAAATATTGATCGGTGGGCATTCTTTTACAGCTGCCAAATCTTGTGCGCGCTGTGTCATGGTAACCATTGATCAGTGGAGCTTACAAAAAGATTCTGAGCCTCTTAAATCATTATCCCAGTTTCGCAAAAGGGGAAACAAGGTGTTATTTGGTCAGTATTTGATTTGGACAGGTTGTAGGGACGCAAAATGTATATCAGTAGGTGACCGGGTCGAGGTTTTGACAATGAAATCATGAAAATTACGCTTTAGGGGTTGCTTTGCTTCCATAATATCAGGGAACAATGCTGTACCTTTGCGCATTATTTAACATTTACCTACTCTAACAAAACGATTTTATGTACCGTACGCATCATTGCGGCGAATTGCGCCTCTCCGACATTGGCAAAACAGTTACTCTTTCAGGATGGGCAGCCACCATCCGGGATAAAGGCAGTCTTCTATGGATGGATGTTCGAGACCGATATGGGATTACCCAGCTTGTGTTTGATGAGAACTATACAGACGCCAATTTATTTGAGGTGGCAAGGTCGATAGGCCGCGAATACGTTGTCCAAGCCACAGGGACTGTAATTGAGCGTGCTTCGAAGAGTACTAAGATAGCCACAGGTGATATTGAAATAAAAGTATCGGAGTTGCGTATTTTAAATGCTGCGAAGACACCTCCATTTACTATTGTAGACGATACAGACGGTGGCGACGATTTGAGAATGAAGTATCGCTATTTGGATTTGCGCAGAACGGTGGTGCAGCAAAATTTGATTTTTCGGTCAAATTTGGCAGTTGAGACGCGAAAATACCTTTCTGAGCAGGGTTTTATTGAGGTAGAAACACCTTTTCTAATTAAATCAACCCCAGAGGGTGCGCGCGATTTCGTTGTTCCGTCAAGGATGAATAAAGGCCAGTTTTATGCGTTGCCACAGTCACCACAGACGTTTAAGCAGATTTTAATGGTGGCGGGTTTTGACAAATACTTTCAGATTGTAAAATGCTTTCGGGATGAGGATTTGAGAGCAGATAGGCAGCCAGAGTTTACACAAATTGACTGTGAGATGTCCTTTGTGCATCAAGAGGACATTCTAAATACATTTGAGGGTTTGACGAAGTATTTGTTTAAGAAGGCGTTGAATATTGATTTGCCAGATTTCCCTCGCATGACGTACGATGAAGCCATGACGCGGTTTGGCTCCGATAAGCCAGATGTTCGCTTTGGGATGGAGTTTAATGACTTAACTGCTTTGGCAAAGGGTAAGGGTTTTGGTGTTTTTGATGCTTCTGAAGTTATTTTGGGTATATGTGCTCCAGGATGTGCTTCGTATTCTCGAAAACAGGTGGATGAACTTACGGAATGGGTAAAACGTCCGCAGATTGGTGCCAAGGGGCTTGTTTATGTTCGAGTAGAAGCGGATGGGGCGGTAAAATCAAGTGTTGACAAATTTTACAGTGAGGAGCAGCTAAAATCTTGGGCGGATCATTGTGGTGCTAAGGCAGGGGATATGCTATTTATTTTAAGCGGTGAGGAGGAGAAGACACGGAAGCAGCTTTGTGAGTTGCGATTGGAAATGGGCTCTCGTTTGGGACTTCGTGACCCTAAGGTATTTAAGCCTCTATGGGTCGTTGACTTCCCGCTTTTGGAGTGGGATGAGGAGGCTGGTCGCTTTTTTGCAATGCACCATCCATTCACCTCCCCAAAGCCGCAGGATATTGCGAAAATGGAATCGAATGATGCTTCGGTATTGAAGAGTATGCGTGCGGATGCGTATGATCTAGTATTAAATGGAGTTGAGATTGGCGGAGGCTCTATTCGAATTCATGATCGGGATTTACAGGCTAGGAACTTCCGTTTGTTAGGTTTCTCCCAAGAAGAGGCCGAAAGCCAGTTTGGCTTTTTATTAGGAGCCTTTGAGTTCGGTGCACCTCCGCATGGTGGTATTGCATTTGGATTTGATCGATTGAGCGCTGTCATGAATGGCGCAAATTCTATTCGGGATTTCATTGCTTTTCCCAAAAATAATCAAGGTAGGGATATGATGATTGATGCGCCTGATGGAATACACCAAAAGCAGCTTGACGAGTTGGGTATTTCTATAAAGGAAGTTTCCGAATAAACATCTAGAAGGGCGGTAAAAGTCATAATGTGAATTTTTATCGCCCTTTTATTCTGGGTAAAGCAGGTAGTTGTCTCTAAGTCTACGGTACTTGACGAGTTCTGGCCACCAAGATTCCCTGATTTCTTCCTCTGTACACCCTTGCTCTAGCTGTATTCGGAGCGTTTGATTTCCTGCGAGGAGGTTAAAAAAAGAATTGGAGTTGAAGAAATCCTCTTTAATAGGGCTGTTTTCAAAGAAAAAAATGAGCCAAGAAAGGTTGATTTCCTTTTGTTGGTGAAGGGTGTCGATAGGTATCGTACTTAAGTCTATTCCACAGCAGGTTTTTTCATTATAGGTTGGTTGGGCAGCTCCTTGGTTGGGTGTTGGCTTAAAGAAGCAGCTTCCTTCAGGGAAGTCGGGGTACCCAATTAGTTGAAATGGGAAATTTGTTCCTCGACCGACGCTTACCTTGGTGCCCTCAAAAAGACAAGTGCTTGGATAGAGCAATATAGAGCGAATATCTGGGAGGTTGGGGGATGGTTTAATCGGAGGGGCATATAGTTGGGAGTGCTTGTAGTTGGAGCAGGGGATGACTACTACATCCAAAAAATCTGCGCAATGTAGCCAATGTTCCCCTTTATACATTTTGGCAAGTTCTCCAACTGTGCATCCGTGTACGATTGGTAAAGGAGCAATTCCAACAAATGAGCGGTAGTTCATATCCAGTACTGGACCATCTATATAATGACCGTTAGGGTTGGGTCGATCTAATACGATAAGCTGCTTTTCATTTTCTGCGCAGGCTTCAGCAACATAGAAGAGGGTGCTAATATAGGTGTAAAATCGGGCGCCAACATCTTGAATATCGAATATGACTACATCAACTTCTTGTAGGTGTTCTGGTTTTGGTTTTTTATTTTTTCCATATAAGGAGCGTATGGGTAAGCAGGATTGTTCATCAATAGTGTCATTAAGCAGATCGCCAGCGCCAGCCGAGCCACGAAAGCCGTGTTCTGGAGCGAAAACAAATCGGATATCTACGCCGAGGGTGAGCAGTGTGTCTACTAAGTGCTTACCATTCAGCAGCGCGGTATGGTTGACGACGAGTGCTACTCGTTTTTTTTCTAGCTTGGGGAGATATTCATGCATGGAAGCAGCCCCTGGAAGCAGGGCCTCTGCAAATAGGGCGTGCTGAGGCAGAAATAATAACAAAAAAATAATGTATGTTCGAAGCATAATTCGAGCCCAAAGTAATGGTAATTGCCTGTAATTAACTCCAAAAGGTTGTTATTTATTAGGTGATGAAGGCAGCGAAGTAGCATGTTTAAAGCGTTTCTTCTTGGTGTCACTGGTTAAACGTACCTTTGCGCGGAAATTTATGGAACACCAACGAGATAATTTAATAGGCGTATTACAATCGATCTGGTTGTGGCGCAGACCCATTCGAAACATTTGTGTTTTGACCGGTGCAATCAGTATTATTGTTGCATTATTATTACCTAATTATTATAAGTCTACCGCAATATGCTATCCTGCGAGCCCGGAATTATCGAATCCTGAGAAGCTGTTTGGGAGTAGCGGGCAAGCCACCGAATATTATGGAACGGATCAGGACTTAGATCGTATTGCTGAAATTGCCAATAGTAATGCTTTGGTAGATTACATGGTGGAACAATTCAACTTGTATGCGCACTATGATATAGATTCAACCTCCAAAGTTGGGCAATTTAAGGTACGTAAAACGTTTAGGAAGTTGTATTTAGCGCAAAAAAATAAAAATGAGGCGTTAGAGATTAGTGTAGAAGATACGGATCCCGAGCTCGCTGCCAAGATGGCTAATGCTGCCATGCTGAAAACGGATGAGATGGCCAGGAAATTGAATACGGAAAGCCAGGGCCGTTTATTAGCGGCGATTGATGACAACATACAACGCAAGCAAGAGGAGCTTAAGCGACTCGGTGATAGTTTGGAGCAACTGCAGGCTCGGTCTGGTATTTATGATCCAGTAGCACAAGGGGAGCAATTGGCGCTTACTTTAGCGAGTGCAGAGTCGGATGTAGTCAAAAATCGCGCTCGTTTGGAGGTGTTGGAACCTAATCCTTTGATCCCAAGAGATACTATTGCCTATATTAAGGCGAACTTACGGGCTGCGGAGCAACAGCGTAGAATGCTAACGAGAGGTGGTGACGATGAGCTTGGCTCGAGTGGAGTAAAGCAATTGACACTGGAGCGCTACAGTACCGGCCTGGCGCGATTACAAGTTTTGAGAGACCTACACTATCAGGCGCGCAAACAGCTAAGTTATGATCTTGAGCGTTATTATCAAATTAAGGCGGTATTTAATACAGAGATTTCTGCGATTCACGTCGTGGAAAAAGCTGAGCCTGCGCTTCGAAAGAACCGTCCGGTTCGTAGCTTGATTGTTTTAGGGTCCATCATTAGTATGTTTTTACTTTCTGCACTAGGAGCGGTGATTGTAGATGCATACAAAGATGTAAATTGGGAGCAGGTGTTAAATCGTTCCTAAATACAACAAAAATTCCCTTTAATGTCTAATTTGACGGAGGATTTACCAATAAAACATGTATCGGGGCGTTTGATCGCTATTATTGCTGCAGCAGTTCTTGCTGTAGTTGGGATAGGGATTGGTACAGAGTCATGGTGGTTGGCTGGTTTGCCGTTCGGTTTAGCATTGGTTTGGGTCACTATTATACATTTCAAGTCAATTTACTTCCTATTGATGGCATCCATCCCCTTATCGACGGAGATGGAGCTTCCCGGTGGGTTTGGTACTGATTTTATTTCAGAACCACTTATGTGGCTACTTACGCTTGCGGGTGGTTTGTGGTTGATTCGGCACGGCAGCCGCGTTGATGGCCGGTTTCTAAGGCATCCGATTACATTGGTGCTATTGGTTCATTTAGTTTGGACGGCAATTACGGTAATTTTTTCAGAGGATTTTGGGGTTTCAATTAAATTTTTTCTTGCGAAAGGATGGTATATAGCCGTGTTTTTCTTTTTAACGGGGCGTTTTTTAGGAAAGGAGGAGGATATAAAAAAAATGATTTGGTGGTTTTTTACCCCCTTGGTGCTTACTGTATTAATTATATTACTCAGGCATTCAGGGAAGGGGTTTTCTTTTGAGACAATCAATTCTGTATTGTCCCCTTTTTATCGCAATCACGTCATGTATGCTTGTATCATGGCGGTTTTTATTCCATTCATTTGGTATGCCACCTATTGGTATAATCGATGGTCCTTGCTTTGGTGGATCTTAGTAGCTGGAATCATTGTACTGCTAGTAGGTATTAATTTTGCTTATACAAGAGCGGCCTATGGCGCTTTAGTTGCATCTGTAGTGGTTAGTATTGTAGTCAAGTTGAGAGCGATGCGTTTGGCACTTTTATTTACTACCCTCTTGTTTGGTCTTTTTATCGCTTTTGTTAGTTACAAAGACAACTGGTTGTTATTCGCGCCGGATTACGAGCGAACAGTGACGCATACTCGTTTTGAAAGCTTGTTGGAAGCGACTACACGATTAGAGGATATCTCCTTGATGGAGCGAGTCTATAGATGGGTGGCGGCTTCTCAAATGATAAAGGATAAGCCATTTATGGGTTTTGGACCGGGTAATTTTTATTTTTTTTATAAGAATTACACCGTAAATAGTTTCAGGACCTATGTTAGCGATAATCCTGAGCGATCAGGTATGCATAATTACTACCTAATGATTGCGGTGGAACAGGGGCTTCCGGGTGTTTTTTTATTTATTGGACTTTGTTTTTTTACTATGATACAGGGTCAACGTATTTACAAAGCCCAACAAGACCTATGGAAGCGGAGAATGGCGCTAGCGGCACTGCTTTGCTTTGTATTAATTATTGTTTTGATGTTAATGAATGATTTAGTTGAGACGGACAAAATAGGATCATTGTTTTTTATTAGCCTAGCAATATTGGTGAATATGGACATAAACGCTAGAAATGTGTCAACGGGTTCGGATAATCTTCCTGATTAAGCAACAATTTTATGTTTTTTGGCGTCTATTTGATTGTACAGTGTTTTTCAAAAGGTGAATGAGATGGGCTGTACAGAATAATGAAAAACAATGCAATAGTAACCATGAAGAAACTGTTGACAATCATTTTGTTGTGCTTTGTCGGTATTTTGAATGTCTTTGCGCAGCCTTCTAATGATGACTGTGTAAATCCTATTTTGATTTCAGACGTAACGGCCTACTGTAGTGGTTTGGGTGCATTTTCAACTGTTGGAGCTACTCCTTCTGCCTATAGCGCGCCAGCTTGTTTTGGTCCCACGGTCTTTAATGATGTCTGGTTTTCTTTTGTTGCGGAGGCAACAGATGTGAATATTACAGTCCGAGGTGCGACTGTACCTAGTTCTGGGGGGACATTAAATGACCCCCAGGTTGCTCTATATAGTGGTAATTGTGGTGGAACCTTGGATCAGTTGGAATGCCAATCTTCGACAGGGAACTCAAATGTAGTGGAGGCCTATCAAGGAGGCCTATTTGTTGGCTCCACCTATTTAATTCGAATTCAGGGTGCGAATGGTCAAACGGGTACTTTTCAAATATGTATTAATAACTACAACCCACCGGTTGATCCACAAAGTGATTGCCCGGAAGCGGCGATTTTATGTGATAAGTCTTCCTTCGTGGTCCAGAATGTATCGGGGGCTGGTTCAGACATTTCTGAGTTGAACGGGGCATCATGCTTTTTTAATGGGCAGGGGACTAATTTTGAGACCAATTCAACGTGGTTTGTTTGGACCTGTTCGACCCCGGGTACGCTTACTTTTGCGTTAACGCCCAATAACGGTCCCGATGATTTGGATTTTGTTTTATATCGGCTCCCTGATGGAATTGGAAACTGCCAAAACAAGCTGATTGAGCGCTGTATGGCATCTGGGCAGAGCAGTAACGTAAATTCAGCTGCATGTCTTGGAGCTACTGGACTTAGGGATGGGGAGACTGATATAAGTGAGGATGCGGGATGCAGTGATCCTGGGGATAATGCCTGGTTGGCACCATTAAACATGGAGGCGGGTATTACTTACGCGCTTTGTGTAAATAATTTCAGCACGTACGGTAACGGATTTTCGGTTGAGTTTGGAGGCACTGGGGAGTTTTTGGGGCCCGAGGCTAAATTTCAAACGATACCTAATGCCGTTTGTATTGGAGTTCCAGTCCAAATCGTGGATCAGTCTAGCTTTTCTCTAGGGGCCATTACTGATTATCAATGGAGTTTTGGAGCTAATTCAGAGCCCTCCACGGCCTCTGGGAAAGGGCCCCATGAAGTCATTTTTAATACTGCCGGAGTCCGGTCGGTGGTACTTACTTTGACCACTGAATTGGGCTGTAAGGTGACTGATATACAAACGTTAACCGTTTTTCCAGATGTAACGGTTGATACGGTTATTGCTGTTCCTGACTGTAATGGAGGTACCAATGGTGCGGTAGAGATAACGAATATAACATCTGGGACCCCTCCTTATCTATTTAGTTGGAATAATGGCCCTTTTACAAACTCGAACACACTGACAGGACTTGGAGAGGGTACTTATAATTTGCTGATACGCGATGCTAATAATTGCGAAACTGAGCTTGACATTGAAGTGCTAGAGTTGCGCCTAGAGGTCGAACCGACGGTAATACCGCCTTTATGTACTGGAGATGCGAATGGGGTGATAGCCCTTAACGTGACGAATGGTACAAGTCCTTATTTATTTGACTGGGGTGCTGGTTATTCATCGAATTCTACTCAGGGAGAATTGCCGGCTGGGGTTTACACTATTTTAGGTTTAGACAGCCAATTGTGCAAGGGTACGTTTTCTGTAACAGTTACGGACCATCCTCCAGTCTCTGTTTTGGTTGATACAATTGATATAACCTGCTTCCGTGCAAATAACGGGGCAGGGATAGCAACTGGCCTAGGGGGGGTAGGAGGCTTTTCCTACCAATGGTCCGATGGGCAGAGCCAACCCGAAGCGGAGAGTTTGTCGCCGGGGGGGTACCAAGTGACGGCCACCGATGTGAATGGGTGTACCGCTGTTGCCGCCATTCAGTTGAATGAGCCTCCTGAGTTACAAGTGGAGGTAATAGCACAGCAAAATTTGTTGTGTTTTGGTGTGCCAACGGGCGTTATTGAGCTTGGGTCGGAGGGTGGAACGCCCGGATATCAGTTTA
>Ga0079300_10000124_pt1 | contig 23957 bp, 20 predicted proteins | sample Wag4_2014_7_11_FD_74799 | JGI IMG/M metagenome (GOLD analysis project Ga0079300, IMG submission 74799) | Fresh water microbial communities from Ohio, USA - Utica-2 Time Series HT 2014_7_11 | ecosystem: Environmental > Aquatic > Freshwater > Water tank | place: USA: Ohio | collected 2014-07-11
CCGCGGTGCCGCGGCAGGCCTGATGGGCTCCAGCGCCTCCCCCGATTCCCTGAGGCTTCTGAGGAAGACCCTCGCAGAGCAGAAGACCCTTCGGATTTCGGGCATACTCGACCGCGCAGTCCAGGACATCAAACGCCATCGCCTCGACTCGGCGGCCGAACTGGCCATCGAAGCCCTCCAGATCGACGAGCGCTGCGGCGTGGGCTGGCACATACTCGCCGTCGCCCAGGAGGGGCGCGGGGATTTTGTGAACTCCCTGTCCTGCTACGAGGCGGCCCTGGCCCTCATGCCCGAGGATGCGGAGATCCTGGTAAACCTTGGTCGGCTCGGCTTCCGGATGGGCATGTTCGAGACCGCGGAGAAGATCTTCCGGATCTTTCTGTCCCGGGTGCCCGAGCATGCCGAAGGGGCCAACAACCTGGCCCTGGCGATCCGGGCCCAGGACCGGGTGCCCGAAGCCATCGAGTATCTGCGCAACTTCCTGGCCCAGCACCCCGGATACGCCAATATCTGGAACAGCCTGGGGACGATGGTGTCCGACGACGGTGACCTGGAGACCGCCGAGGTCTTTTACCGCGAGGCCCTCCGCCTCGACCCCGGTCTCGCCCGCGCAAGGTACAATCTCGGCAACCTCTGGATGACTCTTGGCGACCCGGAGGCCGCCATCAAGGAGATCGAGGATGCCCAGAAAAGGCCTCTCTCAGCCGATGAGAAGGCGATGATGAACCTCACCCGGGGTCTCGCCCAGATCACGCTGGGAAGGTTGTCTGACGGCTGGAAGAACTACGAGGCGCGGAACGACCTCAACTTCCCCGACGGAACCTACTTCGCCATGGAGGGACCCAGGTGGAAGCCCGGCCTTCCCCTTGAGGGAAAGTCTCTCCTGCTGATCGCTGAGCAGGGCCTGGGCGATGAGGTGCTGTTTGGCGGCATACTGCCCGATGTCCTAGCGCGATTGGGAACAGGGGGCAGCCTCACCCTCGCTGTCGAGCCCCGCCTGGTCCCGCTCATCGCCCGCAGCTTCCCGTCCGCCCGGGTCGAGCCTCACAGGACGGTCAACGCCAGTGGGCGGACGATCAGGCTGGTTCCCAATCTCGTAAAGGGCGGCGCCGGAATTGACTATTGGTCCCCGATGGGCTCCTGCCTGCCGGAATTCCGACCCGACCTGGAGTCCTTCCCGGATAGGAGTGGCTACCTGGTTCCTGACCCCGTGCGCGTCGCTCACTGGCGGAATGTACTGGAATCTGCACCCGCAGGTCCCAAGGTGGGCTTGCTCTGGAAGAGTGCGATCCTGACCGGGGGGCGGAACAGGTACTTCTCGCCCTTCGACGCCTGGGAACCCGTCCTTCGCACGAAGGGCCCCGTCTTCGTGAACCTGCAGTACGGTGACGTCGAGGAAGAGCTCCGCATGGCCCGGGAGCGCTTCGGCGTCGAGGTCTGGAACCCGCCCGGCATCGACCTGAGGCAGGACCTCGACGACGTCACCGCCCTGTCCAGCGCCATGGACCTGGTCATCGGCTTCTCCAACGCGACCTTCAACCTGGCGGCCGCCACGGGGACACCCGCCTGGCTGATCTCCGCCAAGGGCGCCTGGACCCCACTCGGCACCGACCGGTATCCTTGGTATCCGCAGGTGCGCCTTTACCGGCCGGATGCCTATGGCAAGTGGGGACCTGTGCTGGAGACGATTGCCGCCGACCTCGGCCGAGCGTTCGGGACCGGTCGGTGACGAGGGCTACGGTGGATGCTCTCCTGGGGCAGGCGCTGGAGCATCTCGAGGCGTTCCGACCCGAGAAGGCGGCGGACCTTGCGCGCCAGGCCCTGGTGCAGGATCGCGCCTCGGTCGGGGCCTGGCGGATCCTCGCCCTGGCAGCGGAAGCCTCGGGCGACCTGACCGGCGCCCTGTCCGCTTACGAAAGTGCTCTAGCCCTCGATCCGGAGGATGCGGCCCTTCTCAAGGGCCTGGCGCGCATCGCCCTGGACCTGGGCATGGACCCTGTCGCCGACGCCTTCTCCCGACGAGCCCTGGCCGGTAACCCGGACGATGCAGAGGCTGTCTGTCTGCTCTCCCGCGCCCTTGCAGGCCAGGGACAGGGTGACGGGGCGGTGGAGGTCCTCTCTGCGCATCTCACCGAGCGCCCGGAATCGCCAGAGGCCTGGAACGCCCTGGGGCTCCTGATCGCCGACCGGGGAGACCTTGCGTCGGCCCAGACCTTCTTCGACGAGGCCCTGAGGCTCGCCCCCGCCCTGACCCCGGCCCGCTTCAATGCGGCCAACCTCCTGATGACCCGGGGCGAGACCGGAAAGGCCCTCGCCGCCCTCGAGCGGATCCCGCAGACCGGGCTCTCGCCGCGGGACCGGGCGACCCTGGTCTTCTCTTGCGCCTGCGCCCGTCTCCGCCTCGGCGACCTCTCCGGTGGCTGGCGTGACTATGCTGTGCGGAATGATCCCGGTTTCCCAGGGTCCGCGAATTTCGACATTCCCGGACGGCAGTGGCGGAGGGGTGAACCTCTCAAGGGTGCAGACCTGCTGCTGGTCGGCGAGCAGGGGCTGGGCGACGAGGTCATGTTCGCGGGCCTCATCCCCGAACTCCTCGACGGGCCCCATGCGCCCGCCAGCCTGGCCCTCGCGGTCGAGCCCCGGCTGGTGAGCCTCTTCCAGCGCTCGTTTCCGGGTGTGCCGGTCACGTCCCACGCCACCCAGGAGACTGGAGGACGCAAGGTGCGCCGCCTGGCGACCGGCGACCTGGAGGGCGGGCACCCAAAGTCCTGGGCACCCATGGCCGACCTCCTGCCAGACCTGCGCCCGTCGATTGCCGCTTTCCCGGACAGGGACCGGTTCCTTGAGGCCGATCCCGGACGGGTCCAGGCCTGGCGTGAGTGGCTTGCGACCGAGGCACCGGGCCTGCGCGTGGGCCTCCTCTGGAAGAGCGGCCTGATGTCTGGCTCGCGGAGCAATGCCTTCGCACCCTTCGAGGCCTGGGAACCGGTGCTGGGGCGTCCCGGTGTCACCTTCGTGAACCTGCAGTATGGCGACTGCGACGAGGAGATTGCCTTCGCCCGAGACACCCTCGGCGTCAGAATCCGGACGCCGGTGGGCCTGGACCTGAAGCAGGACCTCGAAGGCGTATCCGCCCTCTCCTGCGCCCTGGACCTGGTGATCGGGGTCTCCAACGCCAGCTTCAACCTGGCGGCGGCGTGCGGTGCCCCTGCCTGGCTGATCACCGCACCTGACGCTTGGACGACCCTGGGGTCGGCGACCTACCCCTGGTATCCCCGGGTCCGGATGTTCGCCTCGCGGACCTTCGGGGACTGGGAAACGGTCTTTCGGTCCGTCGCCGAGGCCCTTGCGTAAAGGGGCGCTGGCTGAGCCCAGCGTCAGGCCTCCGGTCGGGTTGGGAGGCAGAATGGACCCGGGACGAAGCGGCTTGAATGTCGCGGGCCAGTCTTTAGTGTGCCCCAGAATTGAAACATTTGTTCGGGTGCCCCGCAGGGCGGCGCTCCGGGGAGCCCAGATGAGCCAGCGTTTTGAAGGCACTGAGAACTACGTCGCCACCGATGACCTGAAGGTGGCCGTCAACGCCGCCATCGCCCTCGAGCGCCCCCTTCTGATCAAGGGCGAGCCGGGTACCGGCAAGACCGTGCTGGCCTACGAGGTCGCCAAGGCCCTCGATGCCGAGCTGATCACCTGGCACATCAAGTCCACGACCAAGGCGCATCAGGGCCTCTATGAGTACGATGCCGTCACCCGGCTGCGCGACAGCCAACTGGGCGACGAGCGGGTCAAGGACGTCCGCAACTACATCAAGAAGGGCAAGCTCTGGGAGGGCTTCACAGCCCCGAAGCGCCCGGTCCTGCTGATCGACGAGATCGACAAGGCGGACATCGAGTTCCCGAACGACCTCCTCCAGGAGCTCGATCGGATGGAATTCTATGTCTATGAGACCAACGAGACCATCCGGGCCGAGATCCGGCCTGTGGTGATCATCACCTCGAACAATGAGAAAGAGCTGCCCGACGCCTTCCTGCGCCGCTGCTTTTTCCACTACATCCGCTTCCCCGAGGCCGAGACGATGAACGACATCGTCGAAGTGCACTATCCCGGCATCAAGCAGAAGCTGGTCTCAGAGGCCCTGCGTATCTTCTACGACATGCGCAAGGTGCCTGGCCTGAAGAAGAAGCCCTCCACCTCCGAGCTGCTGGACTGGCTGAAGCTCCTGATGGTCGAGGACATCAGCGCCGAGATGCTGAAGGAGCGGGATCCCACCAAGCTGATCCCGCCCCTGCATGGCGCCCTCCTGAAGAATGAGCAGGACGTGCAGTTGTTCGAACGCCTCGCCTTCCTCGCCCGTCGCGAGGGTGGCCCGCCGCGTCCCGGCCAGTAACTCAAAGACAATCCTGAACGAAGACGCCCCGGCCTCACGGCCGGGGCGTTTGCGTTTGCGGGGAAGGCCTGGGCGGTCAGGCCGCCTGGACCTCGGTGATCCTGTAGGTCAGGGGCTGACCGTCCTCGTCTGTCACGGTGACGTACTCGCCGACGACGAAGTGGTGATCTCCGAGCCGGTGCACGGGTTCATCATCGTCGCTGGATTGCCTGTCGTAATCGAAGAACCAGTTCTGGCCGCGCCGAGCCAGGCGACCCATCACGGCGTCCTCGTCTGGTGCGAAACGGCGGACGGAACAGGACTCCCTGTCGTTGGCATAGGCCTCGGCGTCCAGCAGGCCCGTCGCGGTGAGCGGGGCTGTGAGGGTATAGCCCCGGCGATCGTCGCCGCCGACCTCTGAGCCTGGATTGCGGGCGAGCCGCATGACAATGCGCGACATGGACATGAAGGATTGACCTCTAGTGGGAAAGGAGGAGCGACGGCTGGTGGGCCGCCAACAGGGTGCGGGTGGTCCCGCCGAAGATGAACTCCTGGAGCCGGGGATGGCCGAAGGCACCCGCCACCAGGAGGTTGGCGCCGACCCGTCGCACGGCGTTCAGGAGGAGACCTGCCGCCTCGCCCTTTTCGCCAAGGATCTCGATGTCAGCCTGTACACCCCGGGCCGCGTAATAGGCCTTGAGGCGCTCGGGTTCGAAATGGCGGGAACTGGCCTTGGGGGCCGCGAGGAGAACTACCCGGGCGGCCTTTTCAAGGAGAGGCAGGGCCAGTCGGGCAGCCCGGCTGGCCTCCTTGCCGCCATCCCAGGCGACCGCAACGACGCCGGCGGACTCGAAGCCGTCGCGGGCGATGAGGACGGGCCTCTGCTCATCGGCGACGATCTGCTGGAAACACTCGGCCAGGGGGCCCCGGCCCCGTGCCGGATCATCCCCGAAGACCACCAGGTCGGAGAGTCGGGCCTCGGCGGACAGGGCCGCCCAGACCGGGCTCTGCAGGGCGACGAATGTCTTCTTGGCGTAGTCGCACGCCTCGAAGGCCGCGTGGGATCGGGCCTCTCCGGTCGCCGCTGCCTGGCGGAGGGTCTCGATCGCCGTGGTCTGCACACCGCCGAGGTAGCCTTCTCCAAGCCAGGGCATGATGTCGGCGACATCCGCAGGGGCGAAGACGGCCGATACCTCCGCGTCGAAGGGGGCCGCAGCGCGCACGGCGGCAGACAGTACGGCGGCGTCGCCTGCGGTGCCGGCCAGCGGCACCATGACCCTCGCCCAGCTCATGCGGTTTCTCCCTGGTTCCTGTGGACCTTAGGCTGACAGCCTGCGCACCGTCATTGATCTTTCTCAAGGCCCAGTGCACCTGTCGGGCATGTCCGTCCGCGGAGACCTGAAGTGAAGCGCGCCGCCCCAAGTCCTCCGCGGGCCTGGCAACGCATGCTGTCCGGCCGCCGCCTGGACCTCCTGGATCCCTCCCCCCTGGATATCGAGATCGAGGACATCGCCCACGGCCTCGCCCGGGTGGCGCGCTGGAACGGGCAGACCACCGGTGAGCACGCCTTTTCCGTGGCCCAGCACTCCCTGGTGGTCGAGGAGATCTGCGGTCACCTGAGGCCTGACCTCGACCCCCGCTGGCGCCTCGCGGCCCTGCTGCACGACGCCTCGGAATACGTCATCGGGGACATGATCAGCCCGTTCAAGGCCGCCCTCGGCTATGACTACAAGGCCTTCGAGCATCGGCTGGAGGAGGCGATCCATATCCGCTTCGGCCTGCCGGCCCGGACGCCGACCGACATCCGCAAGCTCATCAAGTCCGCGGACCGGGCCTGCGCCTATTTCGAGGCTGTCCAGCTGGCCGGGTTCGGGCGCGAGGAGTCCCTCGCCCTCTTCGGCGCACCGCCCGACGGCTATCACGTCGAGATCGATCCCCTGGCGCCCGGTCCGGCGCAAAGGGACTATGTCCGGCGCTTCCACCTCCTGTCGGAGGCGGCCGGCTTCGCATCGGGTGCCCGGGGGACGGATCCCGAGGGCGGAACAGGGTGACCCCGCAACGGATCGTCATCGGCCTCTCGGCGGTGGTCGCCGCCGTCTCCGAGGGCGAGGCCAGGGTCCTGACGGTGAGGTCGCCGGAGGTACCGGCCGCCCTTCCCTTCGGCCCCTTCGACCCCGGTGCCGACCGGACCTTCGAACTGGCCCTGCGCGCCTTCGTTTCGGCCCAGACAGGCTTTGATCCCGGCTATGTCGAGCAGCTCTACACCTTCGGCGACAAGGGGCGGGACGCGCCCCTGGCCGCAGTGGACGGCTCGGAGGCCGCCCGGGTGATTTCCGTGGGGTACCTCGGCCTCACCGCAAGGATTGAGACCACCGCCCAGAAGGGTGCCGCCTGGTCAGCCTTCACGAGCTTCTTTCCCTGGGAGGACTGGCGGGAGGGGCGGCCAGCCGCTCTGGAAGGGATCGAGCCGGTACTGCGGCGGTGGGTTGGCGGCTCGGCGGCGCGGCTGTCGAGGGCCCGGCTGCTCTTTGCCCTGGATGGGGCTCCCTGGAACGAGGAACGGGCCCTGGAGCGCTACGAACTGCTCTACGAGGCCGGCCTGGTGCCCGAGGCCTCGCGCGACCGGGGTGAGGTGCCCCTGCCGGACGTCGCCCGACTGGGCCTGTTCCTCGGAGAGCCGATGATCTCCGATCACCGCCGGATCCTGGCGACCGCCCTCTCCCGCCTGAGGGGTAAACTCAAGTACCGCCCGGTCATCTTCGAGATGATGCCGGAGGCCTTCACCCTCTCGGCCCTCCAGAAGGCTGTGGAAGGGGTGGCGGGGGTGCCCCTCCACAAGCAGAACTTCCGGCGGGCCCTTGAAAGGTCCGGCCTGGTTGAGGGCCTGGGCCGCCTGGACCAGGACACGGGCGGGCGGCCAGCCGAGCTCTTCCGGTTCCGCCGGGAAGTTCTCGCCGCCCGACCGGTCTCCGGCCTGTCCCTGCCGCTCCTGCGGGACTGACACGCCTCTGGCGTCGGGACCAATGTTCTGTTTTTGTTCTTTCCCCCTTTGGAGGAAGACGTGCGCCGCATCCGACGCCTGCTGCACCGGCGCCATGACCTGGATGGGCGCCTGCTCTACGGGATGATCCGGGCAGCCAGCCGGGACCGGCCGCACCGCTTCGTGGACCCTGCCGACGTCCCCGACTTCGAGGGCGAGAGCGCCTGGTTCGAGATCGAGGTCCTGGCCGGGGGTCGACTGCACTTTGTCCGCCGGATCGACGGGCCGCTGGCGGACTGATCCGGTTCGCGCTTGGCCCCGGGCCGCCGCTCGCCTATCGAGGTTCCAAACGGAGGAAACGTCCATGACCATCGCCCGCCAGGTGAATCTTGTCCGCCGCCCCAAGGGGGTTCCCGTTCCCGAGGATTTCGCCGTCGTCGAGGCCCAGATTCCCGACGCGGGCGAGGGGGAGATCCAGGTCGAGGGCCTGATCCTCTCGGTCGACCCCTACATGCGCCCGCGCCTGGACGCCGACCAGAAGCTGGGCGAGGCCATGGCCGGCGGCGGCATCGGCCGGGTCGTCCAGTCGCGTAACGCGAAGTTCCGCGAGGGCGACATCGTCCGGCATGGCCAGGGCTTCTCCGAGCGCTTCAACAGCGACGGCCGGGGCGTCTCTGCCCTCACCCCGGACCCGGACCTGCCCCTCAGCGTCTACATGCACGCCCTGGGTGGGACCGGGATTACCGCCTATGGTGGCCTCCTGGAGACCGGTGCCCTGAAGGACGGAGAGCAGGTCTTCGTGTCCACCGCGGCGGGGGCTGTGGGCTCCGTCGCCGCCCAGATCGCGAAGATCAAGGGCTGCTACGTGATCGGCTCCACGGGATCGGACGAGAAGAAGCGCTGGCTCCTCGACGAGGCCGGCCTCGACGCCGCCATCAACTACCGGTCCGAGAACCTGCGCACCGCCCTGAAGGCCGCCGCGCCCAAGGGGATCGACGTCTATTTCGAGAATGTCGGCGGTGCCCACCTCGACGCCGCCCTCGCCTGCATGAACCTCCGCGGCCGGATCGCGGTCTGCGGCATGATCTCGACCTACAATGGTGATCGCGAGGGCGTCCGGAACCTCTCAGTCCTGATCTACGCGCGGATTCGGATGGAGGGCTTCGTGGCCTCCGACTTCCCGCACCTCCAGGAGAAGTTCCAGTCCGACATGACCGGCTGGCTCAAGTCCGGCCAGATCCGCTATCAGGAGACCGTGCTTGAGGGTTTCGAGCGCGCGCCCGAGGCACTGATCGGCCTGTTCGAGGGCCGCAACGCCGGCAAGATGCTGGTGAGGATCTAACCTACTCGGCAGGGGTTGAGGCGGCGGCCTGGCGGGCGGCCCAGCGGGCCCGTAGGCTCTTGCTGGTGTCCCGGCTGCCGTCGGGGCTCCAGCCCGGAGGGCCGAAGAGGTAGCCACGAACCTCCCGCAGGGAGCGGGCGGAGGCCAGGTCGCGGCCGATGTCGATCCACTCGTGGAAGGCCACAGTCAGGATGTTGAAGCTACCCAGGTTCCGGATCAGGCCATAGCGGGGCTTTTCCGCGTCCAGCTCGGCCTGGAAGGTGCCGAACAGCTTGTCCCAGATAATCAGGATGCCGGCGTAGTTGCGGTCGAGATAGCGGGGGTTGCGGGCATGATGCACCCGGTGGTGGGAGGGCGTGTTGAACACCGCCTCGAACCAGGCGGGCATTCGCCCCACAGCCTCGGTGTGAATCCAGAACTGATAGACGAGGCTGATCCCCTGCTGGATGAAGATCTGCGCCGGCGAGAAGCCGAGGAAGGCCAGGGGCAGCCAGAGGATCCAGGTGCCCACAAGGCTTCCTGTCCAGGTCTGCCGCAGGGCCGTGGACAGATTGTAGTGCTGGGAGGAGTGGTGGTTCACGTGGGCCGCCCACCAGAACCGCCGCTCATGGCTCAGCCGGTGGAAGGCGTAATAGGTCAGGTCCTCGAGGAAGAAGATCGCCACCCAGCCCCACCAGGCGGTGAAGGGCACGGTGAAGACCCGGTGCTCCCAGGCCCAGACCGTCGCCGCGAAGACCAGGCCGGCGGTCAGGAGGGCGGGCACGCCGCGCAAGAGCCCCATGGCCAGGGAGGCCAGGGTGTCCCGGGCCTCGTATTCGGCCTTGGCCAGCCGCAGGCGCCCGAGGCCGATCTCCAGCAGGATGGCGAGAATGAAGAAGGGGACGGCCAGCTTGACCGGGTCGAAGGGGGCTTCCAGCATCAGGCAGGCTCCGGGGGCCATCCCGCCAGGACGGGACGGGCAAGTCGAGGGCTGACGCCCGGGAGGCGCAGGTGCAGGCGGCCGTCCCGGACCGGGGCCCCAGCGGCCTCGGTCCAGGCGAGGTCCCGGACCACCCAGGAATCGCCGAGGCGAAAGAGGTAGAGGGCGCGCGCGCCGGAACGGGCCAGGGCTGCGGAGCCATCGCCGGCCAGCCAGATCCGATCGATCTGCGCCCCGGGGAAGTCGTCCCCCAGCAGGCTCCGCACGCCCGCCTCGTCCAGAGGCGGGGTCGGACGGGCCAGGCGAGCCAGGGCCGCAAGTCCGGCCAGGACAAGGACGGCGATCCCCGAGGGGATCAGGCCGGTCAGTATGGCGGGAATGGAAATGGCGGCGGTCCTCCAGGATCAAGACTCGGGCAAGCCGACCGAGGCGTCAAGCCGGCTGCCACTTCGACTTGACGGCGGCCTCCGGCGCGCGCTGTCCTGCGGTCATGGACGCCCTGACCAACTTCATCCGTCGCCTGCCGAAGGCCGAGCTTCATATGCATGTCGAAGGCTCCCTTGAGCCTGAGATGATGTTCGAGTTGGCTCGCCGGAACCGGGTCGCCCTGCCCTTCGCCAGCGTCGAGGCGGTCCGCGCTGCCTATAGCTTCAGCCGCCTGCAGGACTTCCTGGACATCTATTACCAGGGTGCCGCCGTCCTCCTGACCGAGTCGGATTTCCACGACCTGGCCCTGGCCTATTTCCGACGGGCTGCGGCAGACGGCGCCGTCCGGTGCGAGATCTTCTTCGACCCCCAGACCCACACGGACCGCGGCCTGCCCTTCCGCGTCGCCATTGAGGGCCTCCTCTCCGGCATGGCGACGGCCGAGGCGGAGCTCGGTCTTTCGACCGGTCTGATCCTCTGCTTCCTGCGTCACCTGCCGGAATCAGAGGCCCTGGAGACCCTCAAGGCCGCAGAGCCCTGGCTGGACAGGCTGCTGGGCGTCGGCCTGGACTCGTCCGAGGCGGGCTTTCCGCCGTCCGGCTTCCAGACGGTCTTTCGCGCAGCCGGCGAGCGAGGCCTGAAGCGGGTCGCCCACGCTGGCGAAGAGGGACCTCCCGCCTATGTCGCCGAGGCCCTGGACCTGCTCCATGTTGACCGGATCGACCATGGTAACCGGGCGCTGGAGGATGAGGCCCTGACCGCCCGGCTGGTGCGGGAAGGCCGGGTGCTGACCGTTTGCCCCTTGTCGAACCTCAAGCTCTGCGGGGTTCCCTCACTGGAGGCGCACCCGTTGAAGCGGATGCTACAACTGGGCCTGAAGGCCACCGTGAACTCGGACGATCCGGCCTATTTCGGTGGCTATCTCCTGGACAACTGGGTGCAGACCGCCCGGGCGGTGGGGCTGGAGCGCGATCACCTCGTCACCCTGGCCCGGAACAGCCTGGAGGGTGCCTTCTGGTCGGAGGCTGAGTGCAAGCCCCACCTCGCCCACCTGGACGCCCTCGCCGCCGGTCAGTGATCGCCAGCCATCATGTCCCGGGTCATGACCCACTTGCCGTCGAGCCAGTCGACGATCTCGCGGGCGGCTGGGTGATCGAAGGCGGCATAGCGCCCACGTAGCCGGTCCCGCACGTCCGGCTCCATCCTGTCGCGCCCGGTATCATTCAGAAGCATCAGGTGCCGCCGGACCAGGTCGGACAGTCCCGGGCCCAGGACCTCGCCGGTCGCAGTCGCCAGGGCCGCGCCATAGTCGTAGTCGTCGCCCAGCCTGTAACTCTCCGGCAGGGTCAAGGCGGGCAGCAGGGTCAGCTCCGGCTGGAGGGCGGGGTTCACAGCGTGGGCCGCCAGCCTGGAGCCGATCTGCGCCGGACGCCCCGTGAAGGCGCGCAGGTAGAGGAAGGGCGACATCCGGGGACCGTCGTTGACCGGATAATTGTCCCAGAGGAGGGGCCGCCGGCCCAGCTGCTCGCCCACCCGCTCGAGATGGCGCACGCCATAGGCGCGGCTACAGACCTCCTCGCCTGTCCAGAAGACCTCGATCCGGGGATCAAGCGCGCGGCCGAGGGCTTCAAGATAGCCATCGGGTCGCTGGCCAAAGGCCATGTCCAGGGCCGGGTCGTCTGAATAGTAGGTGGGGCAGAAGACGATCCGGCTGGCCCGGGTCCGCCCTGCGATGAAGTGGACGATCTCGGCCTGGGCCTCGGCCAGGCCCGGCAGGTCGCCGCGCATATCGTCGAAGAGGATACCCAGGTCCTCGACGCCAAGGTCATCGAGGAGGGCCAGCTTGTCGGCCAGGGCAACCCGGGTCCCTGCGCCGAAGTCTTTCCAGACCTCGAAGGGACTGAGACCGACGCCAAACCGGACGCCGGCGTCCCGGCAGGCCGCCGAGAAGTTCGAGAGGGCCTTCAGCTCCGCCTCAGGATGCGCCTCCCGCCACCGGCGACGCAGGAAGGCGTCGGCCTTTGGGGCGTACATGAAGAAGCGGTAGCCCGACGCAGCCAGCCGGCGCATGACCCGCTCGCGCGCTGCCCAGTCCCAGGGCAGGCCGTAATACCCCTCGATCAGGCCCAGTTCCGGAGTCATGGTCGCTCCCCTGCTCTTCCCGCCCCGTCCCGGCGTGCTATTCATTGGCCCTAGGTCCGGATCGATCCGGATCGGAGCGGAGAGACATCTTGCACGCAGCGGTCATTGCGGCCACCGGCCTGTTCACCCCCGCCGAGCGGGTCACCAATGCAGAGCTGGTTGAAGCCTTCAACGCCTACGTCGAACTGTTCAACACCCGTCATGCCGGGGAAATCGCGTCGGGCTCCGTCCAGGCCCTCGCGCCCTCATCCGTCGAGTTCATCGAGAAGGCCTCGGGAATCAAGTCCCGATATGTGATGAACCGGTCGGGTGTTGTTGACCCCGAGGTCATGCACCCCCTGTTACCGGAGCGTTCGAACGACGAGTTGTCGATCATGGCCGAGATCGGCGTGGCGGCGGCGAAGGACGCCATCGCCCGCTGGGGTAAGGACGCCTCGCAGATCGACGCCGTGGTCTGTGCCGCCTCCAACATGCAGCGGGCTTATCCGGCCATGGCGGTTGAGATCCAGCAGGCCCTGGGGATCGAGGGCTTTGGCTTCGACATGAATGTGGCCTGCTCCTCGGCCACCTTCGGCATCAAGACCGCCGCGGATTACATCGCCACCGGATCGGCCCGGGCCGTGCTGGTGGTGAATCCCGAGATCACCTCCGGCCACCTCAACTTCTGTGATCGGGACAGCCACTTCATCTTCGGCGACGTCGCCACGGCGGTGATTGTCGAGCGGGCGGAGGATGCGACCGGGGGCTGGGACATTCTCGGAACCCGCCTGAAGACGGTGTTCTCCAACAACATCCGCAACAACTTCGGATTCCTGAACCGCACGGCACCCGGAAGCGAAGGTGCCGTGGACAAGCTCTTTGTCCAGGAGGGCCGGAAGGTTTTCCGGGAAGTGGTGCCCATGGTCTCCGAGATGATCGTGGCTCACGCCGCTGACCTTGGGATCGATCCCGCAGCCCTCAAGCGGCTGTGGCTGCACCAAGCCAATATCAACATGAACGACCTGATCGGCCGGCGGGTCCTGGGACGCGATCCGACCCCGCAGGAGAACGTCATCATCCTCGACGAGTTCGCCAACACCTCATCGGCAGGCTCGATCATCGCCTTCCACCGGGCGAGCGACGACTTCGTTTCCGGCGAGACCGGGCTGATCTGCTCGTTTGGCGCAGGCTATTCCGCAGGGACGGTCTTCGTCCGGCGTCGCTGAGCTAGCCCGGCCTGGCGAATGGAGGGACCACCGTCACAGGGACGACGTCCGCCGGATGCGCCGCCTTCCACTCCATCGCCCGGCGCACGCGTGACCCTACAGAGGGGTGTTCGTAGAAGAGGACTTCTTCGATGGGGCCCGGGGTGGCGGCCCGGTACTCGATGGTTTTCACAAGGGCCCTTGCAAGCCCGTCGGGCTCATTGACGCGTTCCAGAGAGAACCTGTCGGCCTCCGCCTCTCCGATCCGGGTCAGCGAGGCGGTAACCGGGGTGCTGATCAGGCCAAGACCAACCAGGATGGCCACGACGACCGGGTATCCTGCCGGATCCGCCAGTCCCCGGACCCCGCGGGCCCCGAGCCAGCGCGCCGCGGGAGCGAAGAGCCGGTCGACCGCGAACAGGGCCAGGACGGCGAGGACGGACAGCACAATGGCGTTCCGCCAGCCGTGGTTCAGGACATAGTGGCCCATCTCGTGGCCAACCACGGCGCGCACCTCTGCAAGGTCGGCACCCTTGGCGAACATCACGTCGCTCATGGCGATGCGCGTGCTGCCGAAGAGACCGGCCACATTAGCGGTATAGCGGTTCGACTGGCGCGAGCCGTCGTAGATGAAGATGCGGTCTGAAGGGACGCCATTGGCCTTGGCGAGAGCGACGACGGCGTCACGGACTGCCCCCGGCGGTGCCGGTTCGTACTTGTTGAAGAGGGGGGCAATGTAGACCGGCGCCACAACCATTATCGCGACGGAGCACGCGGCGATAAGGCCGGCGGACCAGAGCCACCAGGTCTTTGGTGCCCTTCGGATCAGGGCGTAGATACCGACGGCGAGGGCGAGGGTTACGGGCAGCGAGATGACCGAAACGAGGGCGTTCTCCCCGAGCCAGCCCGCAAGCGGCTGGCTCGACAGGCCATAGCTGCGCTCGCGCGCCCAGTCGGCATAGACAGACCAGGGCAGGTTAAGGAGGGTCTCCGCCACAAAGGCGGCCCCGAGGACGAGGGCGCTGACCCCCAAGGGACCGAAGCCCCGCGCTTCCAGCCTGTCCCTCAAGCGCACAAGGACGCCGGAGCGTACCAGCAGGATATAGATCGCCAGACTGATCACAGCCGTCCACAGCAGTATCCAATGACCGCCCTGGGTGTAGGCAACGGCCCGGCTGTGCGCCTCGGGGCTAAGCTTGGATAGGTAGGTCGCCGTTGCTTCGGCAGGATCAAAGGTCGTCATTTCGCCCTTTCAGACCGCCTAGCGGTCCCTTTCCCGTTCGCCGATGGCCGCCTGGGCCGCCGCAAGCCGGGCGATCGGGGTCCGGAATGGAGAGCAGCTGACATAATCGAGGCCAACGGACTCGCAGAACTGGATCGAAGCGGGGTCGCCCCCATGCTCGCCGCAGATCCCAAGCTTGATCTCCGGACGCGCGGCGCGTCCGCGCTCGACGGCGATCCGGATCAGATCACCGACACCCTCCTGGTCCAGGCTTACGAAGGGATCCTTATCGAAAATGCCCTTCTCGAGGTAGGCCGTCAGGAAGCGTCCGGAATCGTCCCGGCTGATGCCGAAGGTGGTCTGGGTCAGGTCATTGGTGCCGAAGGAGAAGAATTCAGCGGACACCGCAAGGTCTGCAGCCCGCAGGGCGGCCCGGGGCAGTTCGACCATGGTCCCCACCTGGTATTCGATGACGAGGCCGCGCTCGCCCATGACAGCCTGGGCAACCCGATCGGTAAGGGTCCTGAGGAAGCGCATCTCCTCGCCCTTCGCAACCAGGGGATGCATGATCTCCGGGATCGGGGCCGCCGTGCCGCTCTCTGCAATCTGGCAGGCGGCCTCAAAGATCGCCCGGACCTGCATCTCGTAGATCTCGGGATAGGAGATGCCGAGGCGGCAGCCACGGTGGCCCAGCATCGGGTTGGTTTCGTGCAGTTCGCGCACCCGGCGCCAGAGCTTGTCGGCGTCCAGTCCCCCGGCTTCCGCGACCGCACGCACGTCCGCCTCGGTCTGGGGCAGGAACTCGTGGAGCGGCGGATCCAGCAGGCGGATGGTGACTGGCAGTCCCTTCATGATGGTGAACAGTTCGACGAAGTCTGCCCTCTGCATGGGAAGGATCTTCTCGAGCGCAGTGCGCCGTCCCGCCTCGTCATCGGCGAGGATCATCTCGCGCACCGCCTGGATCCGGTGCTCGTCGAAGAACATGTGTTCGGTCCGGCAAAGGCCGATGCCCTCGGCCCCAAACTGACGTGCCGTCCGGGCGTCGAGGGGGGTCTCGGCATTGGCGCGGATGCGCAGGCGACGGAAAACGTCCGCCCAACCCATCAGGATCGCGAAGTCGCCGGTGAGTTCCGGCTCAATCATGCTGACAGAACCGGACAAAACGTCGCCCCGGCTGCCGTCGACCGTGATCACGTCCCCCGCCCGGATGGTACGACCCCGGACCTGGAACAGGCCTGCAGCCAGGTCGATACGTATGTCGCCGGCACCGGACACGCAGGGCCGGCCCATGCCCCGGGCCACCACCGCGGCATGACTGGTCATCCCGCCGCGGGCGGTCACGATCCCCCGGGCGGCGTGCATTCCGTGGATGTCCTCCGGGCTGGTTTCCTCCCGGACGAGGATCACCGCCTCGCCTGCGCCGCCCCTTCGCTGGGCTTCATCGGCGTCGAAGACTACCGCCCCGGTGGCCGCGCCCGGCGATGCGGGAAGCCCACGCGCCACGACGTCGCGGGGGCTGGCCGGATCGATCGTGGGGTGAAGCAGCTGGTCAAGGCTTGCAGGATCCACCCGCATGACCGCCTCTTCCCGGCTGATCAGGCCCTCGGTCGCCATGTCGACGGACATCTTCAGGGCAGCCTTGGCGGTGCGCTTCCCGTTCCGGGTCTGGAGCATGTAGAGCCGCCCCTGCTCCACCGTGAACTCCACGTCCTGCATGTCCCGGTAGTGGCGCTCCAGGCGCGTCACTACGTCCCGGAACTGGACGAAAACCTCGGGAAGGGCCTCCTCCATGGAGGGAGACCGGTCGCCCATCTCCTCGCGGGCTGCGCGGGTCAGGGCCTGGGGCGTGCGGATGCCCGCCACCACGTCCTCGCCTTGGGCGTTGATCAGGAACTCGCCGTAGAGACGGTTCTCGCCAGTTGACGGATTGCGCGTAAAGGCCACCCCGGTTGCGGAGGAGTCCCCCATGTTACCGAACACCATGGCCTGGATATTGACGGCCGTGCCCCAGCTCTCGGGGATGTCGTGCATGCGGCGGTAGAACTTGGCCCGTTCGTTCATCCAGCTGGCGAAGACGGCACCGACGGCGCCCCAGAGCTGGGCCTTGGGATCCTGCGGGAAGGGCTCGCCCAGTTCCTCCTCGACCGCGGCCTTGTAGTCGGCCACCACCTTCTCCCAGTCCTCGGCGGTCAGGGCAGTGTCGACGGTGACGTCGAGGCGATCCTTGTGGTTATCGAGGATTTCCTCGAACAGGTGGTGATCCAGGCCGAGCACCACATTGGAGTACATCTGGATGAAGCGTCGGTAGGAATCGAGGGCGAAACGCCGGTTTCCGGCCAGGGCGGCCAGTCCCTCCGTGGTCGCATCGTTCAGCCCGAGGTTCAGGACCGTGTCCATCATGCCAGGCATGGAGGCCCGCCCGCCGGAACGGACCGACACCAGGAGCGGGGCTGACGGGTCGCCGAACCGCTTTCCGGTCAGGGCTTCGACACTGGCCAGCGCCGCCTCGACCTGCGCCGCCAGGCTGTCAGGATAGGCCCGCTCGTGCGCGTAGAAGAAGTTGCAAGCCTCGGTGGTGATGGTGAAGCCGGGAGGCACAGGCAACCCCAGTGCGGACATCTCCGCAAGGTTGGCACCCTTGCCTCCCAGAAGGTTGCGCATGGAGGCATCGCCTTCGGCCGCGCCGCCCCCAAAGGCATAAACCCATTGCGACTGAGCTGGCATTCGACGTCCCCTAGCCGTTGACCTGGCCGAAGTCCGCGACTTCAGCCATGGCAGCGCGGACCTGCGCGAGCAGCCTCAGGCGATTGTCGCGGGCTCTCTGGTCCTCGGCATTGACCAGGACCTTCTCAAAGAAGGCATCCACCGGGCCGCGCAGGCCAGCGAGGGCCTTCATCGCCCCGGCGAAGTCCTCGGCGTCGGCGAGGTCGGCGACCCGCGGACCCGCCTCGGCGACCGCGGCAACCAGGGCGAGCTCTTCCTCGGGCGCGCCGGCAATCGCTTCGGCGGGCCCCGTGGGAAGCGGACCCTTCTTCTCCTCAGCCCGAAGGATGTTGGTCGCCCGGCGATATCCGGCGAGGAGGTTGGCGCCGTCCTCTGTGGTCAGAAAGTCCGACAGGGCCTCGACGCGGGCATTGATCCTGACCAGGTCATCGTCGCCGAGGGCGAAAACGGCGTCGACCAGGTCATGCCCCCGGCCCTGCTCACGCATCGAGACCTTAAGGCGATCTGCCAGGAAGGCCAGGACCTCCGCGGCGACCTCGGGATAGGGACGGAAGCGATAGAGGACTTCTCCCTCCGGGGCCTCGCCGGCGGAGGCGCTCCGGTCGAAGCGGATATCAAAGTCCGCATCGATGGCCACGACCATCGGTTCGCCCTCAAGGAGGGCGGCCTCGAACTCCTCGACATAGGTCTGGAAGACCTCCGAGTCCTCGCGGGGAAGCGGACCCAGGTAGCCAGTTGTCCTGCGGGTAGAGGCATAGAGGGCCCGGCCCGGATCGACGAAGCAGCGGAGCGAGCGGTACCAGTCAGCGACCAGCTCGCGCACAGGTGCCCGGACCTCGGAGGTCAGGAGGATGCGGATCACACCCAGGGCCGCCCGGCGCAGGGCATAAGGGTCGCGCGAGCCAGTAGGTTTCTCATTGATGGCAAAGAAGGCCACCAGGGTGTCCAGCTTCTCCGCAAGCGCCACCGCCATGGTGACCGGGCGATCGGGAACCTCATCCGTGGGCCCGACGGGCTTGTAATGGTCGCGGATTGCCTCGGCAGTCACCGGGGTCAACTTCTCTTCAAGGGCATAATAGCCGCCCATCAGGCCCTGGAGTTCAGGGAACTCGGCGACCATGCCGGTGGTCAGGTCAGCCTTGCAGAGGCGGGCAGCCAGGGTCGCCTTGGCCGGGTCCGCACCCACCCGGCCGGACAGGGCACCGGCAAGGTGCTCGAGCCGCTCGACACGATCGGAGAGGGTTCCAAGCCGGGCGTGGAAGGTCACCGACTTCAGCTTCTCGAGGCGGTCTTCCAATCTGATCTTGCGATCCTCGTCCCAGAAGAAGCGGGCGTCGGAGAGGCGCGCCGAAAGAACCTTGGCGTTGCCGGAGGCAATGGTCGCGCCGCCATCCGGGGCCTGGATGTTGGCGACGGTGATGAAGTGCGGCGCCAGCCGTCCGGTCTCGGGGTCCTTTACCGCAAAGTACTTCTGGTGGTTCCGCATGGAGGTGCGGATCACCTCGGGCGGAAGGGCCAGGAAGTCGGGATTCATGTCGCCGAGGATCGGGACGGGCCATTCGGCGAGACCGGCGACCTCGTCCAGCAGCCCTGCGTCCTCGACAAGTTCAAGCCCCCGGTCGGCACAGAGTCGCCGGGCCTCAGTAAGGATGCGAACCTTGCGCACCTCCGGGTCCAGCGCCACGAAACGCTTCTCCAAGCCTGAACTGTAGCTGGCAAAACTGCGGACCCGGAAGGGTCGGGCCGAGCCCATGAACCGGTGACCGACCGTGAAGTCGACGGCGGGAACTCCATCGACATCGAAGGGAACCAGGACGCCGTCGAAGAGGCAGAGAATGTGCTTGAGGGGCCGGACCCAGCGAAGCGTCCCCGTGCCCCAGGTCATGGACTTCGGCCAGGGAAACGCCCGGACGACCTCGGGCACGATCTCGGCGACAATCTCCGACGTCGGCCGGCCGGTGGCGCTGATCTCTGCGAACCAGACGCCGTCACGCTCAACAAGCTGGTCGCGCGTTAGGCCAGTGGAGCGAAGAAACCCATCAAGGGCTGCCTCCGGAGCCGAAGTCTTCGGTCCCTTGCGCTCCTCCTTGCGGTCCGGCTGGGCCGCAGCCAGGCCCTCCGCCACCAGGGTCAGGCGACGCGGCCCGGCGAAGGCGCGGATCTTGCGCGGCTCAAGCCCGGCGGCGACAAGGCGCTCCCGAACCATGCGGTCGAGATCGCGCGCCGCCTGGGCCTGCATCCGGGCGGGGATCTCCTCGGAGAAGAGTTCGATCAGCAGCTGGGCCATGTCTCAGGCCTCCACTGCAGCGGTGCCGACCGCCTCATTGGCGACCCAGGCTTCTGCACACATCCGGCTCAGATCGCGGATGCGGCCGATATAGCTCTGGCGCTCGGCGACCGCGATGGCCCCACGGGCGTCCATCAGGTTGAACAGGTGGCTGGCCTTCAGCACATGATCGTAGGCGGGCAGGACCGTCACCTGTCCCTGGGGGCCCCGCCCCTGCAGAAACCTCGGGACCTGGGCCTCCATGTCCTCGAACTGCCGCTTCAGCGTCGCCACGTCGTAGAGGTTGAAATTGGCCTCGGACTGCTGGCGTTCGTTCTCGAGGAAGACATCGCCATAGGTCATGGGAAGCGGGCCATCGGGATCGTTGAAGGCCAGCTGGTCGAAGCGGTCGACACCCTGCAGGTACATGGCCAGGCGCTCCAGTCCGTAGGTCAGCTCGCCAGCGACCGGAGAGACGTCAAGGCCGCCAACCTGCTGGAAGTAGGTGTACTGGGTCACTTCCATCCCGTCGCACCAGACCTCCCAGCCCAGGCCCCAGGCACCGACGGTCGGGTTCTCCCAGTCGTCCTCGACGAAACGGATATCGTGTAGGCGGGTATCCAGGCCAAGGGCGTCCAGGCTGCCGAGATAGAGTTCCTGGAGGTTGTCGGGGTTGGGCTTCAGGATCACCTGGTACTGGTAATAGTGCTGAAGCCTGTTGGGGTTCTCGCCATAACGACCGTCGCCCGGCCGCCGCGAGGGCTGGACGTAGGCGGCGCGCCAGGGCCGGGGCCCCAGGGCCCGCAGGACCGTTGCCGGATGCAGGGTGCCCGCCCCGACCTCCACGTCGTGAGGTTGCAGGATCACGCAGCCCTGCCGGCTCCAATAGTCGTGAAGCTTCAGGATCAGGGCCTGAAAAGACAGCGGTTTTTCAGCGGGCATGGGCAGGACTTCGCAGGCGCAGAAACGAGGGCGGACCATAGGGCCCGCAGCCCCGCGCTTCAAGCGCGCCGAAGGGATTGCGGGTGGCTGGCGATCCGGATCTTCGGCGGGCAATGACCCTGCCCAGCACGTGCGCGATGCCCTTCGAGGCCGCCTCATCGGCCCGGAGGATCGGCATCCCGCGCTTATGAGGCCAGAGCGGCAGTTTCCGGCTCTCCTGCCCTGTCGCCTGCACGCCAGTGCCCGTTTTTGAACCAACTCCAGACCTGGGGCGCCGGTTTTTTGCACTTCCTTTTGTGAACGCCTGTTTTTTTGGCACCCGAGGACCCCGGCGGCGAGCCATCGGCCTACCGTCAATCCGGGTCCCGCTGGTCATTCCGGCCCGGGGCCGTTCCACAAGGAACCGAGCGGGAGCGACGGGATGAAATTGATCATGGCGATCGTCAAACCCTTCAAGCTGGACGACGTGCGCGAAGCTCTCGTGTCGTCCGGCGTCGAAGGTCTCACGATCACGGAAGTCAAGGGATATGGACGCCAAAAGGGCCAAACCGAGATCTATCGGGGCGCCGAATACCAGGTGAACTTCATCCCAAAGGTGAAGCTGGAGGCTGTCGTCGACGACGCCGCCGCCGCCGGGGCCGTCGAGGCCATCAAGGCAGCGGCCTCCACCGGCAAGATTGGCGACGGGAAGATCTTCGTCATCGACGTCGCAGACGCCGTACGGATCCGTACCGGCGAAACCGGCGCCTCGGCGCTCTGACCCCTTCAGGAAGGAAAACAACATGAGTTGGTTGAAATCGAGGGGTCTGGCCGGGCTGATGCTCGCCGCGACTCTGGCCGGAGCGCCTCTGGCGGTGCCGGCCTTCGCCCAGGACGCAGCACCGGCCGCCGCGACGGTGGTGGCGGCTGAAGCCGCACCTGTACTGGCAGCACCGGCAGAAACGGCTGTGCCCGCTCCAGAGCCGGCGGCGGTGGCTGCACCTATCCCCGACAAGGGCGACACCACCTGGATGCTGGTCTCCACCGTCCTGGTCCTGCTGATGATCGTGCCGGGTCTGGCCCTGTTCTACGGCGGTCTTGTTCGCCAGAAGAACATGCTGTCCATGCTGATGCAGGTCGGCGTGGTCACCGTGATCGGTATGATCGCCTGGTTGTTCTGGGGCTACAGCCTGTCCTTCTCGGACGGAGGCAGCCTGGACAAGTTCATCGGCGGCGGCGGGAGGCTCTTCCTCCAGGACGTGACGCCCGCCAGCACCGTGGCGACCTTCTCGACCGGCGTCGTCATTCCGGAGCTGGTCTTCATGGCCTTCCAGATGACCTTCGCCTGCATCACTGCCGCCCTGGTCCTCGGCGGCGTCGCGGAGCGAATGAAGTTTGCGGCCGTGGTGATCTTCGCCATCCTCTGGCCTCTCCTGTCCTACTATCCCCTGGCGCACATGGTTTGGTGGTGGGCGGGTCCTGACGCGGTCGCAGCCGCGCCGAACGACCCGATCCAGGCTGGACTGCTCTGGGGCTTTGGTGCCCTGGACTTCGCCGGCGGCACCGTGGTGCACATCAATGCCGGTATCGCGGCCCTGATGGGTGCCCTGATCCTTGGCCCCCGCAAGGGCTTCGGCACCGAGCCCATGCCGCCGCACTCCCTGACCCTGACCATGACCGGAGCAGGCCTGCTCTGGGTAGGCTGGTTCGGCTTCAACGCCGGATCCAACCTTGAAGCCAACGGCTACGCCGCCCTGGCCATGGTGAACACCCTGGTGGCCACTGCAGCCGCCGGGATCTCCTGGGTCGCCACGGAATGGGTTACCCGCAAGCGCGCCAGCGCCCTTGGCCTCGCCTCGGGCCTGGTCGCCGGCCTGGTCGCAATCACCCCCGCGGCGGGCTTCGCCGGACCCGTGGGTGCCGTGATCCTCGGACTGGTCGTCTCGCCGGTCTGCGTGTTCTTCTGCTCGAAGATCAAGAACGCCCTCAAGTACGACGACAGCCTGGACGCCTTTGGTATCCACGCCATCGGCGGCATCGTCGGGGCCATCGCGACGGGCCTGCTCGTCAACCCGGCCTGGGGCGGTGCGGGCGTGGTGGACTACACCACCTGCGGCGTCGACGGCGATATCTCGACCTGTGACACGGCGGCCTACGTCCTTTCCACCCAGGTCATGGCCCAGGTGAAGGCGGTCCTCGTGGCGGTCGGCTGGTCGGCGGTCGCGAGCAGCATCGTATTCTTCGTCATCAAGTACACGGTGGGCCTGAGGTCCTCCGTGGAAAGCGAAGAAGAAGGGCTCGACATCTCCGAGTTCGGAGAGCGCGCCTACCACTCCTGATCCTCTCCCAAGGCGTGGCGGAGCGGGGACCCCTCGGGGTCCCCGTTTTCGTTTGGAGGCCCCCTCAGGCAGAGGCGTCCGGCAGACCTCCGAGGCTACAGGCGCGGACCCACCAGTCGGGATGGATCCGGCGGACCTCTGCAGCCAGCTGGTGGGCGCAACCCGGGTCGGCACAGAGCGCAAAACAGGTCGCGCCTGAGCCCGACAGCCTGGCCAGGCGGGTCTCCGGGGCGGCCCTCAAGCGGTCCAAGACCTCCCTGACAACCGGTGCGACCGCGATTGCCGGCGCTTCAAGGTCGTTGCGCAGGTCCCCTAGCCAAAGTGCGGCCGCTGCGGCGTCCGGCAGGACAGCAGGAGGCGGGACGGGATCCGACCCACCAAACCGCGCGGACAGGTCGTAGGCACGATAGACCTCGCCTGTTGGACAGGCGGTGCCGGGATTGACCAGGACCGCAGGCAGGCTGGGCAGGAGCGGCGCAGGGCCAAGGACGTCTCCCCTTCCCGATGCCGTCACAGGCCGGCTGCGGACACAGGCGGGGACGTCCGACCCAAGGCCTGCCGCAAGCGCCTCGAGTTCGACGGGAGATAACCCCGCTTTCCACTCTGTATTGAGGAGTCGCAGGGTCGCTGCGGCGTCTGCCGAACCTCCGCCCAGACCCGACGCCACCGGCAGGCGCTTGTCCAGGACCAGGGCCGGCAGGGGCCCGCGTCGACCCAGGTGCACAGCCAGCTGCCGAGCAGCCCGCAGGACGAGGTTGTCTCCATCTCCGAGGCCCGAGGCAAAAGGACCTGTCAGGCGAAGCGGCGGCTCGGTACCCGACGAGATCGACACCTCGTCTCCCAGGTCCGCGAAGACCATCAGACTGTTGACCGGGTGAAAACCGTCTGTCCGGGGTGGCCCCACATGCAGATACAGGTTGATCTTGGCGGGCGCGAAGGCGCTGGCGCTCATGGGAAGTTCAGGGCTTCCGGGCGGGTAGGACCGGCGCAGGACCCAGGCCCTGGGCGAGCTTGCGCTCAACTTCGGCCCTGATCTTCGCATCCGGCTCCAGGGTCAGAACACGCTTCCACTGGAAGCCTGCTTCGTCCCGCCTTCCGACCCGCCAGTAGGCATCGCCCAGGTGGCTGT
>Ga0079300_10000126_pt1 | contig 23822 bp, 4 predicted proteins | sample Wag4_2014_7_11_FD_74799 | JGI IMG/M metagenome (GOLD analysis project Ga0079300, IMG submission 74799) | Fresh water microbial communities from Ohio, USA - Utica-2 Time Series HT 2014_7_11 | ecosystem: Environmental > Aquatic > Freshwater > Water tank | place: USA: Ohio | collected 2014-07-11
TTTTATGACTTCCGTATAAATGCATTTAATAATACGGCGGGTACGGGAACTGCTGTTCAAAAAGTTCTTTCGGGAACAAAAACATTGGCATTTATTGGTGGAGTAGATTTATCTGCATTATCTTATGATACAATACGTGTTACACTAAAGAATGCATACTATAGCTCATATTATGTATATAATGGATCAACCTACTCATCACTTTATACTAGTTCTCCAGTAGATATTAGTGGTTTGAGTGCAAATACTGTGTATGATATGACTGTGTATGCTTATAAAACAACAACTGGAAGCGGTACATATGTAACAAAAACGGCATCCACAACTACTCTTGCATATATTGACGACATAACAGCAACCAATATTTCTGCAACCTCTTTTAGTATTGGATTGTCTAGTGGATCGGTTTATTCTTCCTATAAAGTGAAATATACAAGCAGCAATGGATCGACAATAACAAGCGCATCCACAAGTTCTCCAATAACAATATCTGGTTTGTCCCCAAATACTATATACTCAATTCAAGTATATGCATATAATACAAATATTGGAACTGGAACGGCAACTGTGAAAACTATGGGTAATACAGTGACAACTCTCGGCGAAATAACTGACTTTTATACAAAATCACCGATTGATAGCAGTAGTATTTCGCTTTATTGGTCTGGAACATATACCTCTGTTCAATTAGAGAGATCGACGGCTGTCGATTTCACGACAAATCTCATTACAAAGCGTATATTAAATAGTAGCAGTACCGTCGATTATACTGACGACACATTGGCGTCTAATACATTATATTATTATCGCGTCACACCGGTTATTAGTCAGACGTATTATGGCGGCGTGGATGGTTTCGGTACAACTGTTACAAATAATGCGTCCGCAACAACTTTGTCCACAATTACGTCTTTCGCGGTTTCATCGTCTGTGTCGGATATTTCGTCAGATACAATAAAATTAGTATGGGATGGTTCGTTCTCCTATATCACCATTCAACAGTCGACTGATAATTTTGCATCAATTATCACTACACTTTCAACGCAATATACTGAAAAATTTGCATTTATAAATGGTCTATCTGCGAACACACAATACTACTATCGCGCCACTTCCACAAATAGCGCGAGCACAACAAACACCGTTAAAACTGCGGTTACAACCGCAAAAACGCGCGGAGAAATAACCAGCTTTTATTATTCCACAACAGACAGTAGCAGTATTACTCTATATTGGTCGGGTGCATTCGCATCTGTTATATTGGAAAGAGCAACAAATTCCGGGTTCTCCGAGAACTTGGCGGCGTTTTCAGTATCTTCAACGGGAACATATGTAAATATGGATTTGTCGGCGAACGCGAAATATTACTATAAAATTACACCCATAAATAAACCATATGGCACAACGGATGTTTCGGGAACAACTGTTATAAATGACGTTTCGGGGATAACCCTAGGAACTATTTCCGCGTTCTCCATAACAAGCGCTGATATATCTTCTAACTCTATTCCTCTGACATGGGATGGAAGTTTCGCACAAGTCGCTATTTATCAATCGTCGGATGGTGGCGCAACATATACAACTTCGTTCGGTTCTCCTTTCACAGGAAAATCTGCAACAATTGGCGCATTGTCACCAAATAAACTATATTATTTCCGCATTAAACCAATAAATAGTGTTGGATTATATGATAAATACTATGGAACAACTCTATCTACTACAACACTTTCCTATATAAAGAGTTTCATAGTAATGGCGATAGATGTATCCACCGTGACATTGAAACTAGAGGACGCGTCTTATTCATCATTTAAAATAGGATATAACAAAACCACCGAAAGTGTGATGTCATATTCTGACTTGAAAGTTGCACCCATTTCTACAATAACTATATCAGATTTGTCTGAAAATACCTTTTATTATTTTAAAGCAATCACATATAATAATACTGAGGGTACAGGAACAATAGTCACTGCGGATATTAATAACACAGTAACGTTACCAACAATTACTGGTGCTGTAATAAATAATAGTACGACGGATTTGTCGAGTACATTTTTCACGGCAACTATTTACGGGAGTTACACGTCTTTCCGTGTAACATATACAATAGATGGTGTAACATATACAAAAGGGTATTATAACTATAGTGATACAAATACAGTTACTATAAGCGATTTGTCTGCGAACACGACATATTATTATACCGTATATGTAAATAACAGGACAAATGGTACAGGTACAGATATAAGTGCAGTTTATTCTGCAACCACATTAGGTTCTACGCCGCTTTTCAACTTGGCGACAAATCCTGCCGGTACAAATAGCATGACATTTAATATTTATTCTGGAGACTATAACAAGATTTATATAAAAACTGCTACAGACACAAATATGTCGAACGTTATCTATACTCAGACTATCGCAAATGATGATATTGCGACTATTTATAATAACTCTTACACGCAAACCGATCTTTCGGAGAACACTGACTATTATTTCAACTGTACGCCAATAAATTCGCTCGATCAATATGGTTCTCCATCAACTACTCTTCATGCGACCACACTCGGAAATATTTATTCTGCGTCGGTGAAATCATACAATAGTATTACCACATCATCTATTCCAATTCAATGGTCGGGAACATATAACACACTAACTGTTGAATACGCACCTTATGTGAACGGCTCGATTGGAACATATAGTACATTTACAACCAAAAACGGTAATAGCAGCTCAACCGCCACGTCTGATAATGTTACACTAACTAGTTTGTCTGCAAATAAGCAATATGCATTCCGTTTAACACCAATTAATAACATGTCATATAGTGGAACACCATATGTTCTAACCGATACATCCGCAGTTACACTAGCACGTGTATTAAGTATGACAAATACAGCACTTTATGATACAAGCGCGGCATTCTTAGTAGATGGTTCTATGTCTAACGTTATTGTTTATAGTAGTCCTGCTTCGATTACAAAAACATATACTTATACTAACGGTGGCGTGAATACGGGAACTGATATTTCTGGTTTAAGTGCAAATACATCCCATGTATTTTATTTCGCAGCGGTGAACTCGATTGGTGTAACTAATCCAATCGGTTTATCAAGCAATCCGGTCGATGCATCATATAGTATTATTACATGGCCGAAAATTTATGAAGCAAGCTATATTGACGGTTCTGCGAATGTCATTGATTTGTCTCTTTCTGGGGCGTTTTCATCATATAATATTTCGTATTCTTCGGATAGTGGCACATCCTATACTACTAGCGGATCTGGGTTAACAACGATAAAACCAGTTGTAACTGGATTGGCGGTAAATACGGGTTATATTTTCAAAATAGCCCCTTATAGCAGCACAAGTGGATTGTATGGATATAACTATATTTCACCTACTATGTACACTGATCCAAGTATTAGTTATGTCACAGTTGCAAGCACAACCATAGACACAATTACATTGAATGTTGGGTAGACGATATGGTAGATAGATTATAAAAACACATAATATTGCACACTTATGCAAGCAATATTATGTAATGCCCAAACCGTGAATCGAACACGGGTTAACGGTTTACAAGACCGACGTATTACCACTATACTATTTGGGCGCTCAAAATGACGGCTGCCGGATTTGAACCGGCGAAGCATAATGCATAGGATCTTAAGTCCTATTCCTTTAACCTGACTCGGAAAAGCCGCCTTTTTATGTGTAAGATTGCTCTTACACACAATAATAAAGGATGTTTCTTTAAGTACTTATTCGCCGAGGTAGAAATGTAGTAAAAACAAAATATACGTAGAAAGTCGGTACGCAATATCCTATTATTGTATATATGTCTTCGTCTCTGCCGCAAGTAACATCATTTATAGCGGAGATATATGATAGCTCATCTATAGTTTTATATTGGGACGGAAACTCAACACTCGATCACGTTTCTTTACAAAAATCAACAAATAGTGTAAAATACACAACATTTGCAACAGATATTTCGTCAGTTTACGAGTATAGCATTACTGGTTTAACAAGTAATGTTTATTACACCTTTCGTATAATACCATATGATGTTTCGGGAAATTCAGGTAAATCTGTAAAAACAAATGTATATTTGAAATATGACTTGGAAATTACTTCATTTTATGCCGGAACATCTACTGGTGTAGATATGCCGTTATATTGGAAAGGACGTTACTATAGCGTAGATTTACAGTATAAATTATCTGGATATGATGATACAGCATATTCAGACGCAATTTCTATTGTAGGAACAAATACATACACAATTACAGGTTTAGATGAAAACACAGAGTATGAATTTAAAATTACGCCAAAATACGCATCAGGTACTTCAAGTAATAACTCTTATACATTAATAGAAACAACTGGTTATACTGCAACACTTTCGACTTTTAAGCTCGATAATATCTCATCATTTGAGGCGGTAATAAGTTGGGCAGGTAAATATTCATTTATAAAATTTCAATATTCAACCACAGGTTATGGTTTTAAAACGTTTAGTACAGCAAATTCAGACTCCGGTGATCTTTCAGGTACAATTACTATGACAGATTTGCTACCATATACTCGCTATTATTTCCGCGGAATTCCGTATAATCCGAGTTTTAGTGCAGGAACCACATCCGATGTAGTTTCCGGGGAAACTTTGTCTGGTATTAAGAAATTTTATGCGTCCAAAATTACGCAAACATACGATACAATTTCGTGGGTAGGTAGTTATATTACTGCATATTTGTACAAATCGACAGATGGCGGAAACACATACAGCTATTTACAAACATACACAGATACATCGGGATCTTTTACTGATACAGATGTTTCGGAGTATACGCCATATTATTACTATTTACAACCATATGGCGAAACTCTTGCCGGTATTTCTTCTGAATTATACGTATTAACCGACTATTACTCAACTGTATCCGCGGCAATTTCGGGATCCACTACAAAAAGCATTTCCGTCACAATTAATTCAGGTGGATCGCAATTTAAAAACGCACTTATACAGATTTCTCCCGATGGTGCAAACTACTATGATGCTTCTCTCGTTTACTCCGCAGGTGAAACATATACATTAACTGGCGCAAACGGTTTGGGTGATTTGTCGCAAAATACAGTTTATTATCTTACAGTTATGCCGTATAGTATGTATAATATATCGGGAACAGATCCTTTCAGTGGTAGTACTGCAACACTTGGTTCTATTTCTACATTTGATTTGAGCGTAAACAATTCATCCTCCATTTATTTGAATTGGTCGGGTTATTATACAACATCGCGTATTGAATACTCAACCGACAGTACATTTTCTTCGGGCGTAACTACCATTACAATTGCAGACAGTTCGCGAACAATCAACTCAATCGACACACAATATACTACCTATTATTTCCGTATAATACCCATAAATATAAATGGCGTAGATGGCGCGGCTTCAAGTATTCTTTACAATCCCACAGTAAATACTTTGTATTATAGTAATATTTCGTCTTCGTTCGCTACACTCAATTGGTCAGGCACAAATTCCGATACAACCATTCAAACATCTACGGATGGTTCGACATTTTCGGATTTGTCGGGTTATGTTCGTACAACGGAAACATCCGCAACAATCTCATTAAAAGGTGCGACTGTTTATGTTCGCGCATTGCCGTATTATGGAAATATAGTTGGTACTTCTACCAATTCAATATATGCACCATATACAAAAGGTGTATCAATAACATCCATCACATCTTCACCCAGCACGATTTCGTTCAAAATCAATGGTGGAGTTTATGAAACTGTAAAACTCCAGTATGCAACATCATCATCTTCTACTTCTTATACGGATATTTCTACAAATATAGTTGCAAACACAATTGTCGTAGGAACATCTTTATTACCTACACTCAATACTCAAAATACAACTTATTATTATACTATTGTACCATACTCCACTGGTTATCAATCCGGAGTAGCAGTTTCAATCGCCGGAAATATTAGCTCTTCCGTTTTCAACCCATCTATATCATCCATTTACATCTCAGATATTACATCCGCCACTGGAAAATTAAAGTTGAATTGGTCGGGAACATTCTCGCGCGTTGTATTATACGAAAGTTCGAACAATTCCGTGTTCTCACAAATATTTGCAACAAGTTCTGCTGCAACTACTAGTTATACGTTTACACCCACAAACTCTATCTCAAGTGCTCCTAACTACTATAAAATAATTCCAGTAAGTGATATTAGTGGTGTATATTCTGATTTGGTTTATAGTCCAGTTGTCACGGATATTTCGGTTGTTTCTCTTTCTACGTCAAGTGCAACTATTGGATTGTCGGGAACATATGAGAATGTAACGATACAATCTTCTACTATTTCTTCCACGAGTGGGTTCTCTGATTTATCGACCAACTTGTCGGGGAGAAACGTAACATTCGACGGTTTAACACCAGCATCTGTAGCCTATTATTTCCGTGCAGTTCCTTATTCAAGTGGTGGCGGAACCTCATCATCTTATAAGATAACTGGCGTAACATCTTCTACCATATATAACCCAGTAATTAAAACAATTTCTATTACAAATATTACATCGAGTGAGCTTACATTAAATTGGACCGGTGTTTTCGGAAATGTAACCATACAATCTTCTACGGATAACTCTACGTTCTCCAATTTGTCTAGTGGAAATGTTTATATTAATGGTACTTCGAGAACATTGTCTGTGTCCACCGCATCTACGAAATATTATCGCATTGTACCATATTACATATCTGATAAAACACGCAACTTTATTCCCGGTTTGAATTCAAGTGTTGTATATAATCCTACCATTAATAACATATACATTGGTTCAATAACAAGTTCTGCAATTGGTGTATATTGGTCGGGAACATACGACTACGTGAGATTGCAATACTCGAAGACGGGTGCAACATATTCGGATATTTCTTCAATCGTATTATCCGACAACATGACAATTACACGTTCTCATATTTCAGATCTAAGTTCGCAATATCAAACATATTATTTCCGTGTTGTACCATACTCACAAATAACAAACACCGATGGAACGACCGCTATTGCGACGGGATCAACGTCTGAAACTACATACACGCCAACAATTCAGTCTATTACATTGTCTTCTATTACTTCATCGTCTGTTTTATTAAGTTGGTCGGGAACATACAATAACGTAACTATACAATCTTCAAGTGATAATTCTGTGTTCTCTGATTTATACACTGATGTTACCGCGTCATCAAAAAGCATATCTACAATTGCAACGAATACAACATACTATCGTATAAAACCATACAATGGTTCATCGCCATCTATCAGCGGTATTACAACAACTGCAGTATATATTCCTACAGTTTCTTCTATTGCAGTTACATCAGTAACAAAAACCCCAGCGACAATTGAATTAAAATGGACCGGTGGAACATACGATAAAACCGCAATACAATACTCTACAGATAATTCGACGTTCTCTGATTTGGTGAAGAACTTTACCGGAAATACAACTACAATAAGCTCTTCAAATATAAGCGGACTAAACACACAAACTGGAACATATTATTTCCGTGCAGTTCCCTATACCTATGGATACTATAATGGCGTCGCAACATATGATATTTCCGGTGTAAATACAAGCAGTGTATATAATGCAGCAATATCCGCTATATCTACATCTACACCAGCAAGCAATTCGACCAATACTATTACGGTAAATTACACGGGAACATACGCGCACGCAATATTATACTATGGTACAATTGGAAACATAACCGCAAACAGTATAACAATTACTGCCGCAAATTCTGGATCAAGTGTTACTACATTTGTTTCTAATTTGGTGTCAAATACTGAATATGAATTTGAACTATATCCATACAATGCGACAGATGTTTCGGGTATTATGTCGGCGACCACTTATGGTACAACAGTTTCTACTATTTATGGTCTCAATTTGGCGTATGATTTATCTCTATCTACTGCTTATTCAGTGGGTCTTTCATGGACAAACAATGGATATACTAAGACCGAAATTTACAATGCGTCGGGTGACATTTTGGTGAACACGTTTTATTCCATCAACATCCCTTATTATAATAGTTCGGGAGTTGAGGTTCTCGAACCAAATAGTACATATGACTATTACGCCAAAGTATATGATAGTATTGAGAACGTCGAAAAGAGCGTCGAAGTCGCAACATATACACTTGCTACTGCGGATTTCTTAGATTTATCTTATACAAATATTTATAGTGATGATAGCATAACAATTACATGGACAAATTCGGGTTATACTACATTTTCTATTTATAATTACACGCTCTATGGAAATTCACCATCTGCTGGAAAAATTGTTACCGTTTCCTCTGCATCAAATATTACATCTTATAACAGTTACTCTGATGTAGAAGATACACTAGAATATAATAAATCCTATGTATATCGCGTTACATTGACAAACATAGTAGGCGAGGTTGTATACACTACAATTACTGCGACAACTTTGGCATCCGCAACACTTTCCATTTCAACTGAAACATCGAATTTCACATCATCGAGTATTCCACTTGTTGTTTCTGGAAGTTATAGTGGATTTAAGATATATGTTAATGATGACAGTACTGGTTCGTCATTGTTCTCTGATTATGTTATTTTCGATGGATCGGCGACAACAAACGTGGAAATATCATCGGTGAACTCAATCATAAACGCGGCAAATAACCAATACTCATTTAAACTACAACCATATAATGCAGTGGGTACATATTCGGATATTGGTTCTTCAGTAAGTGCCAAAACATTAGGTACAATAACCGAGTTTTATTTGAGTTCGGTTGTGGACAGTAGCAGTGTTGCATTGTATTGGGATGGATCTTTTGCATCCGTTGGTATTGAAAGTTCAACCAGTAGCGATTTCTCTACGGATTTTGCATCTATTCGTTACTCGTCATCTACGGGAGGTATATACAATGTTTATGCGCCAAATCAAAACACCAAATATTATTTCCGCGCAACTCCTATTAATCAGCCATTTTTGAACGATTTCGATGTTTCCGGTATAACTATTGCAAATGACGTTTCTGGAACTACTCTCGGAACTATATCGGCATTTTCGATTGGTTCTCTTACAGATATTTCAGCAAGCGCCATTTCACTCACATGGGATGGTTCTTTTGCCGCAATTAACATTGAAATATCTTCTGACGGTGGTGCATCGTACACTACATTGAGTGATACATACTATGGAAAATACGCTATTATCGATGGTCTAACAACATACTCACAATACTATTTCCGCGGCTTAGCAATAAATGACACAGGATTATTGAACTATTTGCCGTCATCGCCAACAACTGCACAAACACTTGGTACTATAACAACATTTTATACGTACTCTATTACAGACTGTAGCAATATAACTGTGTTTTACGACGGTTCATATGACGCGGTCGCATTGGAAACATCTACTGCAGAAGATTTTACAACAGATTATACACTCACTCGTATAGGAAGCGCCACTACTAATGCAACATACATTGCAGAGAACCTAGAGGCAAACAAAAAATATTATTTCCGTGTTCGCCCTATTTCATATCCGTTGTTTGACGGAGTAGATGCTTGCGGAAATTCTGTTACAAATGATGTTTCAGGTACAACATATGCTCGTATTACTAGTATGGCGATTGGCAATATAGACGATGTTTATACCTACGGTATTCCTGTTACATGGGATGGTTCATTTTCAGAGGTATATATTTACTATTCCACCGATGGATCGAATTATGCATTGGATGTTAACTCGCCATATACTGAGAACTATGCAATTGTTTACAACTTGAATACATATGTACAATATTATTTTGTAGCTATTCCTGTAAATTCGGTTGGTATAATAAGCGATATAAGTTCGTCAGTAGTAACCGCCAAAACACTTGGAACTATAACATCGTTCTATCAATATTCTATAGTAGATAGTAGCAGTATTAATATTTATGTGGATGGATCATATTCGGCCGTTTCAATCGAATGTTTCGGAGGAAGTACAGAATTTATTTCGCGCCGGTTCGAGAACGAAACTACCGGAATTTATTATTACACTGGATTGGACGCAAATACTACATACACATTCTTGGCTACTCCTCTTGATGATCCATTCTTGGATGGTGTAGATGTTTCGGGTATAACCGTAGATAACAGCGTTGATGGAACAACATGGGGAAATATTATATCATTCGGTACAAAAACCGTCGATATTTCGTCCACTTACATTCCACTTATATGGACCGGTATTTTCAACTCTGTATTTTTGGAATACTCAAATAATAGTGAGTTTGTGTATGATTTAAGTTCATATGTCGTATATGACAACTCTGGAACTACGGTTCGCGACTTGTCTGCAAGCACACTATATTATTTCCGTGTAACACCTATTAACACGTTGGGTGTATATGGTGCAACTAGTGCAACTTTGGCCGAATACACACTTGGCTCAAGTGCAACATTGAATGTTTCATCGAATGATGTTTATAGTATTACTCTCTATATTACGGGCGGTTCCTATAAAACCGCAGATATTAATATTTCGTCGAATGAAAGCATGGAACCATATAGAGTATATTCAACGGAAACATATGAAACATTAAATAACAGCTATTACACAATTCGCGATTTATCTGCAAATACAGCATACTATTTCACATTAACGCCATATAATGCTGCTGGATTAAAGGGAAGTAATTCAAATATTGTTACAGCAACGACACTTGGAAACTTAACTTCATTCGGATTGAACGCCGAAACGTACACTACAACTTCTTCTACAATTGCAGTGAAATGGTCGGGTATTTACACGAGTGTTTATTTGGAAGATGCCGCGAATTCTATGGCTTCATTCTCGCCAGTGGGTTATATTACAGACACTTCCGCAAATGTCGAAAATTTGGCGCCAAATACACGATATTATTTCCGCGCAACACCCATTAACTCTGCTGGAAACAGCGGTATTACACTTGGAGAAGGAGATATATCCAATGTTACTCTCGCAACAATTACAGCGCGCTCAGCGGCTACAATTGGCGATATTAGTGCAAATATTGCATTCGATGGTTCTTTTGATACAATTCAATTATACACATCGGATTACTCGACAATTAATCGCACATATGGAACATCGACGCGCAATAGTGGAACGGATATTAGTGGATTAATACCTCTCACATCATACACAGTATATTTCAATTCGTACAATCTCAATGGTGTATTATCCGACACAAGTTCTCTCACATTTACTACTCTTCCAAAGATATCCAAATTCGCAATTACAACGGAGAACATTGCCGAAACTTACTTACCAGTGACATGGGATGGTTCATTTAATAGCGTGCAATTCCAATGGTCGAATACTTCTGGTGGTTTATATGACTATAATAAATCACTCGATGCACCCACGCGTTCCACGAATATTACAGATCTATCGCAAAATACTTACTATTATATTGTAGCCACGCCATATTCAGATACAAATGCAACGGGCGTTGCTGGTTATATGTTCCCCGAAATAAGCGCATGCACACTACCGCAATTGACAAACCTTGCTATAGATACAACACAAGCTACAACATACTATTCTATTCCTGTATCATGGGGCGGATATTATAAATACGTTGTTGTCGAATATTCGGAGGATAACGCCAACTTTACATCATTGGGTGCAATTTACGATAATTCTATTAACTTATCTGGGTTGGATGCAAATAAACGATACTATTTCCGCGCTACACCCGTGAACTTGGCGGATGTAAGTGGTTCTAAGTTAGTCGATGTTTCTACTGTTACATTGGGCGATATGACACGTTCTGTATCATCTGTATATGACACAAGCGCCAATTTCATACTTGATGGTTCGTTCTCCTCGATTAGTGTTTATAGCACACCTGAAAGTGTAGTAAAAACTTATACCTATGTATTAGGTGGTGTATCTACGGGAACTGATGTAAGTGGACTTTCGCCAAATGCAACTTATGTGTTTACTATGACACCAATTAACAGCGTCGGTGTTTTGAGAACCGATCCATCCTATATTACGGTTCGCACATTACCTAAGATATACTCATTTGCTGCGCTTGCGACAGATAATTCGAATATTACATTAACATGGGACGGTTCATTCGATAGCGTGGATGTTTACATGAGTACAACTGCCGGGTCATACACCGAAAACGCATCAACATATGCAAATACGACAAAGACTACTGTTGTAAAACAACTATTATCTAATAAAAAGTATTATTTCAAGATTGTTCCAAGTGGAACAGCAGGATATGGTTATGGCGTGGTAGATGTTAGTACAATTACATACTCGACTATTACAAAATTGGCGGTCTCTGCTTACTATGATACTAGCGCAACTGTTGCATTTGATGGTTCGTATTCATCTATAAGTATTGGCGTGAATGGAGTTACAACAACTTATACAATAGCGGCGGGTAATACTGGAACTGATATTAGTAATTTGTTGCCATACACCACATATAGTGTGTCTTCTACTTCTACAAATAGTGTTATTACAACTGTCGGATTTGGAACATCATTTACAACATTGCCGAAAATTTCGTCTATATCTTCTTCTGCTGTAGACTTCTCATCCGTGAATATATACTGGTCATATAACGGAAATACACCAGATTATGTTAATTTGACATGGAATAAGACGGGAACATTTACTAGCACAGATAATAGCGGTACATTCACAAGTTCTCCAATATATGTATCGGATTTAAGTGCAAACACGCGTTATTATTTCCGCGCAATACCATACGGAACATCAGGAACTGGCTATATTACTACTACAAATGTATTAACAAATGCAAATGCTGGTGTATTCCGAGCATCGGCCGTTTATGATACAAGTGCGGTGATAACATTTGATGGTGTGTATAGTTCGATTGATATTTCAGTGAATGGAGTTACGAAAACATATGCTAGTTCATCGGGAACTACCGGAACAGATATTAGTAATTTGATACCCAATACCACATATTTGGCAACATCTATAGTTAAGGTATCAGATGGTTCAACATCTGTTGGAAACAACACCACATTTACAACATTACCCAAGCTTACTCGATTATCAGTTGCGGCGATTGATAACTCAAGTGTATATGTTTCTTGGACATACAGTGGAAACTCTCCATCAAGCGTAACATTAATATGGAATACAACTGGATCCACTTATAGCACTATAACTGACAGCAATGGATCCTACACATCTTCGCCTGCATACATAAGTGGTTTGGCATTGGCGAATACCAAGTACTATTTCCAGGCAACACCTGTTGCAACTGGTGGAAGCGGTTATCCAATTAATGATGCTAGCGATGTCACTTATGGCAAGCTAACAAGTCTCTACACATCTGCTTACTACGATACCAGTGCAGTGGTTGCATTCGATGGTTCTTTCACCAGCATTGATGTTTCCGCCAATGGTGTTAAGAAGACATACACATCGCAGCGTACAACGGGTCTTGATATAAGCAATTTGATACCCGGTGCAACATACAGTGTAACAACCATTCTAAGAAACAGTCAAGGATACATGGTAGATGGTAGTAGCATTTCTTTCACAACACGTTCCAAGATCACCGGGTTCTCAGCAACGGCGGTGGACAGCTCTTCTATATCTGTGGCGTGGACGGCTACTGGAACGCTCTCATACGTGACACTTGTATGGAACACTACCGGCGGATCTTACAATATTGGTACCGATAGCAATGCTACTTTCACAACATCGCCTGCTTACATAACTGGTTTGTCACTAGCAAACACTAGATACTACTTCCAGATTACACCCACAAGTGCAGTTGGAGATGGCTACGTCGTAAAGGATGCTAGCAACGTTACATATGCAAAGATGACAAGTATTTCAGCCGTAGCGTATGATACGAGCGCCACTGTTTATTTCACTGGTTCATTTGCAACTGTTGATGTCTCTACAAATAGTGTGAAGAAAACATATGGTTCTGCTACAACAAATACCGGTACAGATATTAGCAATTTACTTCCAAATACAACATATATTACAACTACAACATTATACAATAGCGCAAATGTATCCGTTGCAGGAAATACAGTTTCATATACAACACTACCAAAGATAACAAGTGCAACGGCAAGTACATTAGATAGTTCTTCTATACAGGTTGCATGGACATACTCGGGAACATCACCATCAAGTGTATCAATTATATGGAATACGACGGGTGGAACATATGCGACAACAGATAATAGTGGAACATATACAACATCTCCTGCATACATAACTGGCTTATTGAGTAATGTAAAGTATTATTTCAAGGTAACTCCATTGGGCACAGCAGGATATGGATACTCCATATCCGATGTATCAAATGCAACCGGTGCAAAATTTACATCATTTAACTCGGTAATGTATGATACAAGCGCAACATTAACGTTCGACGGTTCATATAGCTACGTGGACATTTCTTACAGCACTACTAGACTAAGATACTATTATCCTACAAGGACTACGGGAACAGATATTAGTAATTTGGCGCCCGATTTGAGCTATTCATTCACGGCAACAATGTATAACGTGTTTGGAATAACAACTTCTTCTACAAAATATACATATGTTCTCTATACACTACCCAAATTAACAAAATTCACTGCATCTTCTTACGATGGTTCTGGTGTTTCTCTCATTGTAGACGGTTCATTTACAAGTGTAACTGTTCAATGGAATACTAGTGGAACATTCTATAGTACAGACTTGAGTGCTTCTATAACATCAAAGAACACTGCTTATATAGTGAATGGATTATACCCATACACGAAGTACTATTTCCGCGCAACACCAGTAAGTAGAGGAACATACGGATACACGAGAGATGCTAGTGCATCTACATTATTAGACTTCTCAGGTGTAGTATTCTTCTTAGTATCATTCACATAGTAAATTATTATTCAGAATAGATAGTTTTCCATATAGTTTTTAATAAAATAACTATATGGAATATGCTTTTTTTGGTGGCAAAATCCCCTGATAGTATATTATAGGCGTAATGAGCGGAGGGGATACATATATAACAACATTCGCCGCAAAATTAGTGAATGAAACGTCCATCAAACTTACATGGACAGGTAAATACAATAATGTTTCTATTTATCAATCTACAGACAAAGATAAAACCTACACTGCACTTGCCGAATTTACGCAAGCTACGAGTTATACACTAACAAATTTAACACCAAATACTGTGTATTTTTTTAATATAATACCTTACGATATTTACGGAGAAGAAGGTACAAAAAAAGACACATTTATTACTACACCATACAATATTGAAATTACTTCTTTTTATGCAGGGTCACCCGGTATGACTACTATGCCATTGTATTGGCATGGTATTTATTATAGTATTCGAATAAAATACAAAAGATCCGACCAAAGTGATGATTATATAACTGATATTTATCCAATTATAGGGTCTCCTTCATATATTGTAACCAATTTAGATGTGGACACTTCTTATAATTTTCAAATTATTCCATATGACTTGAATGATTTTTCGGGAACACCAACGAATATTTTATACACAAAAACTGATTATCTTGCATACGTTGGAAATATCTATTTAGGCGCAGTAACTTCACAAACTGCAGAAGTGTCTTGGGACGGTAGATATTCCTCGGTGAATTTACAATATTCTACAAACAACAAAACATTTGATACAAAATCATCCATTTATACGTCAGATGGAGGAAGTTATACATTTCGGTATTTGGAGCCAATTACTGATTATTATTTCCGCATTATACCATTTGACGAGTTTTATAATGTAGGTATAACATCAACTAGTGTATCGGGTGAAACATTGTCCGGTTTTAAGACCGTTGAAACAACATCCGTATCATATAATAGTGTTGTATTGACATGGGATGGAAGTTATAGCTACGTTGAAATATATCAATCATCCGATGAAGGAGTAACATATGATTTAATTGATACTGTCTCATATTCCTCACGAGCTGCGGATGAAAATTTGCAAATCTTTCAATTAGATCCCGCTACCACTTCCGCTTCATTTTTGGATTTCACGCCGACAAATAATATTATCGCCACAAATGACGAGATTGATACAATGGACGTGGTTGAAATAGCTGATAAAGCAAATAGTACAGTTTCTTTTTCTTATACGGTTGATAATTTGGCAAAAAGCACGAACTATAAGTTCTATCTTTTACCTTATTATAATGGCGTTCTCGGTACATCTTCAGAAATTATCAGTGTAACTACGGATTATAATCCGGATGCATCATTTTCCATTTCAACACCTACCATTTACACACTACCGCTTATATTTACTGCAGATGGTCTGATATATCCATATTACACGTATTGTAAAATTGAGATTTCTATGGATAATACTATATTTTATGATGTTTCAACTATTTATCAAGTACCTTCCGTTGGATTTCCTTATACATATACAATTACGGATTATAGTGGCGTAGATCAGGTTCCGCTTATACCAAACTATACTTATTATGTTCGCGTTACACCCTATAGTAGTTATAATACAGCTGGAAAAAATGTAATGGTTAATTCGCACTCTACACTTGGAAATATTGATATATCTACTTTTTCTGTTACGTTAGACAGTAATTTATTAAACCTTAATTGGAGCGGATATTTCAAAGCAACATACCTTGAATATGCAACAGACGATTTTACAGGCGCCTCAGATATAACATCATTATTGGTATACAGAAGCAATAGTTATCCTTCAGACACGACTGATCTAATCTCATCATCTTACGTCGCAACTACATTGTCACCATCACAAACATATTATTTCAGATTAAAGCCAGTAAATTATGACGGAGATATTGGAGCCACTACCACATCCATTTATAATGCTACTATTACTGGAATTTATTTGACGAATATTACATCTACATCGGTTACATTGAATTGGGTTGGAACATATTCTACTGTCACTGTACAGTCATCAACAGATGGATCTACATACTCAAATGTATCGGACGCAATAAATATAAGCGGTTCTTCTATTTCGATTACAACATCTGGAACCACGGTTACGTATTATAGAATTATTCCTTATTCTGATAGGGGGTCTCAAGGAAATACATCAAATACAGCATATATTCCAATTGTATCGACGACATCATTATCTGTATCAGATCCATCAACTGTCGTTGTAACATGGTCAAGTACATCAGATTATGCCAATATCTTGTATTCTAGTGATAATATTACATATTATACAGGAGCTTCATCGGTGTATTCTCCATCTGCTGTCTCATTTAATGGTATGGATGCAAGTAATCAAACATATTATTTCAAAGTAGTTCCATATGCGCATGGGTATCCTACGACTACCGCGAATTTTGACGTTTCAGGCGTGGCATCCACAATTGTTTATAATCCAACGATTACAACCGCATATTTTAGTGCATTAACGGGAACATCTTCGTATAATAGTATTAAAGTAAACTGGAAGGGTACATATGCTGGATTATACATATATTATGATGTCAGTTATAACTTTCCTTCAAATACTTATGTGCAAATAACAGTGGCAAATTCAGGTACATTATTAAAAAATACGATAATTACAAATCTTTTGTCAAATACAACCTACTATTTGAAATTAGTTCCGTACAATAGCAATGCAAACAATGGTTTATATTATCCAATTATGTCGGCAACCACAAACTCGCTTTTAACTGGTTTTAATTTTGCATATAATTCGGCAAATTCTACATCATCTTCTATAAGATTAACGTGGAGTGATAACAATTATTATTATATAAAAATATATGGTTCTGATGAAACATATTACGGTATTTATTATAATACTACTACTTACTTGGACATAACTGGTTTATCAAAGAATGCCATATATACATTTTATGCGGTTGTTTATGATACAACCGGTAACTCTGAAAGAACCGCCAACGTTACTGCATATACAAGTGCAAGCGCCTCAAATTTGAACCTAATTTATCAAACTTCACCTAAGAGTGGATATACAATAAATCCGAAGAAGATTATTTTCAGTTGGGACAATTCCGGATACTATTCCATCGGAATAGAGAACACAACAATCGGCAGTTCTACTACAACTTATTATTCGTCCGACGGAACAACTTCTTATGACAGTTTCTTAGCAGGAGAAGGAAACCTAGTACAAAATACGTATTATACGTATCTATTTACATTGAAGAATGCATATGGAACCGCGACTACATTTACGCAAACAGTTAATACACTTGGTACTATAACCGCGTTTGATATATCAAAGAATACGTTCACCGCTTCCCAAATACCAATTGATTTTACGGGTATATTTAATTATGTTATTGCGGATGTAAGTGATGGTGTTACACAAGGAAATACATACATTTATGATATAGGTTCTAGATCAAATTCTGTACGTTCTTCCTATAACTTGACATCATCTAACTCGATTATACGCGAGGCAAATAAAAAATATTGGATCACGCTTTATCCTGCAAATGACGCAAGTAATGTAGGCTTAGCATCCGATACCTATTCTGCGAAAACACTTGGCGCAATAACTAGATTTTACTCACCGGGTGTATTAGATAATAGTAGTATTGCAGTATACTGGGATGGTTCATTTGCTTCAGTAACACTTGAAAGTTCAACAAACTCCGAATTTTCGTCGGATTTGGTTTCAACGCGTATCTCAAATAGCGCGGCTGCAGGCGGTGCCGGTTCGAGTGGTTATGTGTATGATGGTTTACTTCCAAATAAAAAGTATTATTTCCGCGTTACGCCATTAAATCAACCATTAAGTGACGGGAATGATGTATCAGGTGTAACTGTGTCAAATAATGTGTCAGGAACAACGCTTGGAAAATTAACAACACTATATACTGCGGCTTATTATGATACAAGCGCAGTAGTTGTATTTGACGGATCTTTTACCAGCATTGATATTTCCGCAAACAGTTCTTCCGTTACATATACAACACAGCGTACAACCGGTACAAATATAAGCAATTTAATACCCGGATCAACATACACGGTAACAACCGTATTGAGAAATAGCGCTGGATACACGGTGGCTGGTAATAGCATTTCGTTCACTACTTGTTCCAAGGTTACGGGGTTCTCTGCGACTGCGGTAGACAGTTCATCTATATCGGTGTCTTGGGAAGCAACCGGTGAAATATCCTACGTGACACTGGTATGGAACACTGTTGGCGGTACATACGGAGGAACAGATAGCACTGGTGTATATACAACCTCACCTGCTTACATAACCGGCTTGTCATTGGCAAACAAGAGATATTACTTCCAAATTACACCAACGAGCAGCGTGGGAGACGGTTATATAGTGAAAGATGCAAGTGATGTTACATGGGGAAAACTCAATAGTTTTTATGTCGATACTGCAAATATTACGTCAAAAAGTATTCCTTTGAAATGGGATGGTAGTTTTAATAGATTGAAAATACAGCAATCATTGGATGGTATTACTTATGTGGATGCAAGTAATGTTACTTCTTATGATAGTTCTGGTGTATCATTGACTGGTTTATATAGCAATAAATTATATTATATTCGCGCCATACCAATTAATAGTATTAGTGTAAATGGAACTACTACCAAAGCAATTACTGGAACAACGCTTGCTTATATTGGAGACGTATCGGCTACAAACATTACATCAAGTAGCTTTGTTGTAAATGTAGATTTGGTGTCATCTACATATTCTTCATTCTATGTTGTCAATAATACTGCAGGTGGAACAAAATCGGCATTTGTAACATATCCTGACAACTCTATTACATTAAGTGATTTGTCTGCAAATACATCCTATGATGTAGTTCTTTATGCTTATAACTATAATGAAATAGACGGATCAGGAACAGTCGTTACATATGCATTCTCTGGTACAACCACACTAGCAACAATTACTGGTGCGGCTACTGCGAACGTATTTACAGATCTATCTTCTGCGTATTACTCGATCACATTGTATGGTTCTTATACATCATTCAAACTGCAGTATGTATTAAATGGTGTTACTTATAATACGGCTTATGCAAGTTATGGATCAAAGATAACCGTTTCTGATTTATCTGCAAACACAACTTATACATACACTGCTTATGCAAATAACAAGGCGAATGGAGCAGGTACGGATGTTTCAAGCAATTTCACGGTTACTACTTTGGGAGCAACCCCTGCATTTAATCCAAAAACATCACCTGATTATGCTCAAACAAATAGTATAACATTTGATATTTATGAGGGAGATTATGCAGCTGTTCGCATTAAGACAAGTACCACTGTAGATATGAGTAGTGGTTTGGTATACACAGTCGATATTTCAAACTCAAATATTAAACCTATGGGCAATGTATATATACAGGGTGATTTAAGTGTAAATACACAATACTATTTCAATAGTACTCCTATTAATTCATATGGCACGCCGGGTAATGCATCTACAACATTACCACTTGCAACTCTTGGTAATTTAACCGCAGTTTCTTTGGGATCAACCTCAAGTATTACTGCATCATCTATACCAATATCCTGGTCAGGAGCATATAACACAGTAACCGTAGATTATGCAACGAAATCTTCAGGAAGCTATTCAACATTCGCCACTTATAGCAATAGTACTACTCCAACATGGACTATTATAAACTCAAGCACAACTGTTACTGGTTTGTTGCCAAATACAGCGTATTATTTCCGAGCGACACCTAATAGTTTTGATAATTTACCTGGTACAACGCGTTATATAATGGACATTTCTGCAATGACATTGCCCACAATTACAACAAATACTATTTCCGCGACAATATATGATACAAGCGCGACGATTTCTTTTGATGGTTCGTTCTCCACGGTTCGCATTTACAGCGTTCCATCGAGCTTAGATAAGACATATACATGGTCATTGGGTGGAATTACAACTGGAACGGATATAAGCGGATTAACTGCAAATACAAGTTATACTTTCTACTATGTTCCATATAATTCAAATAAAGTTCCAAATCCTATTTCTGTTGCGGCGACACCTATTTACAGTTCTACCTTCTATACACAACCGCGTATTTTATCTAATAAAACAACTACGACAGATAGCTCTTCTATTTCCATTTCTTGGGCATGGAGCGGTAGTTCTACGTCCGCAATAACACAAGTTTCTAAGTCATCTGATGCGGCTATTTACACTCCATATACCATTGTAACATCTGCTGGAACAACATCTACTATAACAAATTTGACTGCAAATACAAAATATTATTTCGCATTAACACCAAAGGCACAATCAGATACTAGTGGTTATACTGTGTATATTAAAGACAACAGCGCTGTTACATTAGGAAATATAATATCTGTTACAACTACAGAAGTTAGTGATTTGAGCGCCATATTCACTATTAGTGGTGTATTTTCAGGTGCAAGAGTATACAATCCAATAAACGCATCTTACACTACATTTACTGGAACAAACAATATTGTAGAATCTGTCACAGGATTGACCGCAAATACGTCATATGCGCTCCAGTTCTATCCTAAGAACAGTTATGAAAAATACAGTAATATAGGCATTACATCTACTGTAGTAACATTAGGTAATATAATATCAAAGAGCGCCACTTTAATCAATGACAGTAGTGCAATTACCATAGGTTGGACCGGTAATTATTCATCCGTGAATGTTTACTATTCTACTGACACGGCGGTATATAGATATTACTCGAACACTTCTGCGAACAGTTTGTATGTAAAAGATCTTTCGGCAAATACTCGTTATTACTTTAAGTTGATACCTACAAACTCAAGTGGTGTAACCGGTAAAGAATATATTATATCAGATGCAAGCGCAATTACTATGGGTAATATAACGGCAGTATCTGCATCAGTTGATTGTTCATCTATTTCATTTAATGTGAGCGGATACTTTTCAGGCATTAAAGCATATAATTCAACTCTTTTAACTACTAATATTTATTACGGAACAAATTCTATAGCAATAAATAATATAACTGGATTAACGCCAAATACAGGCTATACATACCAATTATCACCATTAAATAGTCTTTGGTATACAGGCACATATTATCAAAAATCGTATTACACTACGCCAAATATTACAGATGCAAGTGCTACTCCAACTTCAAATGTTTCGCTTTTAGTATCATGGAAATTTTTAGGAACATCAAATAGCAATGTAGCTGTTACAATAAATACTTCTACAAATGGAACTAATTATACTTACTATACTACGTCTACCGCCGGTTCTACAAGTGCAAATATTTTAGGGTTATCGTCAAATACCAAGTACTATATTCGCTTGGTTCCCAAAGGATATTCTGATACAAGTGGTTCGAGCGTTGATATTAGTGGATATACATATGGCGTTATAAGTGGACATTCTATTACTAATATAGACGCATCTAGTGCAAAGATTACCGCAAATGGAACATTTACAAAGGTTCGTGTTACTGGTTTTGGTCTTGATAAAACATATACTGCGTAATATAACCTTCATCGTACTGACCGTTGGTGAGTGCGGATGAGGGTATCCTAATAGTTCCTGAAAATGGTAACTAAAAATCCGGAGAATTTTTCGTTACATATTTCAGGATCAGCAAGAATAAAGAATGTCAGAAGTCATTGAGTGCCCACATTGCGAGCAAAAAATAGAAGTTATAGAATTAAATTGTCGTATTTTTCGCTGTGGAATTTTAAAAGCGGATTATAAGCAAATTGATCCACATTTATCCAAAACAGAATGCGACGAATTAAAAAAACACGATAAAATTTATGGATGTGGTGGGCCATTTCGCGTCGATGAAAGTGGAAATGCGGTTGTGTGCGATTATATCTAACCTTTATCTGGACCGCGGAAAATTGATCTAATTATATAATCATATATAGAGAATACAATTATATAATTACACACCACGCCAATAATGAATTCAAATAGAAGAAATATGGATGCTATTGCTTCATGTGCAAGTAGCGCTATACAAATGTATATGGATAGTTTCACAGAAAGAGAACTTAGAGGTTATGCAATTGCAAAAAGTCATCTTGGTCATTCTTTTCAAATAGAAAAAAGCGTTGGTTTTCAAAAATGGAAAAAAGAAAATAATGATCAAACTACTACCGCCGCTGCTGAGAAATAAAATCCTTATAAGAAATTGGTTTTGCCGCTATCTTTTCGGATATTGTCGCCGCCTTTGTCAAAAAAGAAAAATCACATATTTTACCAATTCGAATTATTTTCACACATTCTTTCTTTTTTTCTAAGGCAATTTGGTTCTCTTCGACAGGGGCTGCGCCGCCGCCGCGAAGTTTTGCCTCAAAACTATTTACCTGATATGTAGATGTTTTTTTTGCAGGCTCTTTTGCCACAGAGGCATTATCTTCTTCAGGTGGCGGTCTCAAATATGAAATACACTTGTATGTAAGTGCATATTTATACGCAATATCAACCAAAATATTATATGGAACAGATGATAAATCAGAATAATAACAAAATCCACGTCTATAGTAATCATAAACCATAATAATATTACCATGACCTTCAACGAATTCCATTAAAACACGACGCTTCCATGCTGCCTCTGCGTTTTCGCTGTCGCTGACGTTCTCATTATAAATCGCCGATTTTTCATGATCTTCGAGAACATTTTCAAGTTTATTTTTATAGTCTATTCTAGTTTTTTGTCGCGGAATTTGC
>Ga0079300_10000136_pt1 | contig 23178 bp, 18 predicted proteins | sample Wag4_2014_7_11_FD_74799 | JGI IMG/M metagenome (GOLD analysis project Ga0079300, IMG submission 74799) | Fresh water microbial communities from Ohio, USA - Utica-2 Time Series HT 2014_7_11 | ecosystem: Environmental > Aquatic > Freshwater > Water tank | place: USA: Ohio | collected 2014-07-11
TGGACACGACGACCACGGCCATCACCACAAAGAAAGCTTCATTACGAAGTACATCTTTAGCCAAGACCACAAAATGATTGCCAAGCAGTTCCTGATTACAGGAATGTTTATGGGCCTTGTGGGTATGATGCTGTCCATTTTCTTCCGCCTGCAATTGGGCTGGCCCGGCCAACCCATGCCCATTCTTGAAACGTTCTTGGGCAAATGGGCCCCCGACGGCGTGTTGGACCCCAATTTTTACCTGGCCGCAGTAACCATACATGGAACCATTTTGGTGTTTATGGTATTGACAGCCGGTTTGTCAGGAACTTTTTCAAACCTGCTTATCCCCCTTCAATTGGGTGCCCGCGACATGGCCTCTCCCTTCCTAAACATGTTGTCGTATTGGTTCTTCTTCTTGTCTAGCCTCTTGATGATGACTTCGCTGTTTGTTGAAACAGGACCCGCCAGCTCTGGCTGGACCGTTTATCCTCCCTTGTCTGCCTTGCCCGAAGCCTCACCCGGCTCTGGCTTAGGAATGACCTTGTGGCTGTTCTCGATCATTGCCTTTATTGTATCGGTATTGACAGGCGGTTTGAACTACATTACCACGGTGATGAACCTGCGCACCAAAGGGATGTCCATGACGCGCATGCCCCTAACCGTTTGGGCCTTTTTAATTACCGCAATTTTAGGACTTCTTTCGTTCCCGGTTTTGCTTGGTGCAGGCCTGCTTTTGCTTTTTGACCGCTCTATGGGAACCAGTTTTTACCTGTCTGACATTTACGTGTCGGGGCAAGCCCTGGAACAAACCGGCGGAAGCCCAGTGCTTTACCAACACTTGTTTTGGTTTTTAGGCCACCCCGAGGTATATATTATTCTGCTTCCTTCTTTGGGAATTACCTCTGAAGTGTTGGCGGTAAACGCCCGCAAACCCATCTTTGGCTACCGGGCCATGATTGGTTCTATGTTGGCCATTGCCTTCCTTTCCTTCATCGTTTGGGGCCACCACATGTATGTAACCGGCATGGACCCGCTTTTGGGTTCGGTGTTCACCTTCACCACGCTGCTGATTGCCATTCCTTCGGCCATCAAAGCCTTTAACTACATCACCACGCTTTGGAAAGGAAACATTGTATTTACTCCGGGCATGATGTTCGCCATTGGTGTAGTTTCCTTGTTTATCACGGGCGGTTTAACCGGAATTATTCTTGCCGACAGCGCACTGGACGTGAATTTGCACCACACCTATTTTGTGGTAGCCCACTTCCACATTGTTATGGGCGTAGCCTCGATGTTCGGCACCTTTGCGGGCGTGTACCACTGGTTCCCCAAAATGTTTGGCCGCATGATGAACAAGAAATTGGGCTATCTACACTTTTGGGTTACCTTAATCTCTGCATACGGCGTTTTCTTCCCCATGCACTACATGGGCTTAGCCGGAGTTCCTCGCCGCTACTATCAAAACTTTGAATTCTTCAGTGGATTCTCTGATTTGAACATGGTGATTTCCATCTTCGCCATTGTGGGCGGACTGGTGCAGTTCGTCTTTGTGTTCAATTTCTTCTACTCCATGTTCAAAGGGCCAAAGGCGCCACAAAATCCGTGGAATTCAGCCACTTTAGAATGGACTACCCCCGTTAAGCATTTGCATGGCAACTGGCCCGGCGAAATACCTACGGTCCACCGCTGGCCTTACGATTACAGCCTGCCCAACGGCGAAGAGCGCGACTTTATTCCTCAAGATGAGCCGCTCAGCGAAAAGGAAAAGCAGGCCGAACCTGCCCATTAAATTTGAATTTGAAGGCCCTGCATTGCGGGGCTTTTTTTTTGATGCTTTTTGGTGCGGCAGCCGGGCTTTCCGGGCTAGTCCGCAGGTGCCGAAGGCTGGCCCAGCTGGTTTGCGGGGGCTCCTAAAGTCGCCTCCGCACCTAGCGGGCCAGGCTTCGGCACCTTTGCGTGCTAGCCTCGTCAATCCCTGCCGCAGGTGTCGTAAATCCGTTTATGGGATATGTTTATAGATGCATGCCACGTACAAACGCAAAATCGGGCGGTATCAAACGTATAATACATGGAGACGCAAAATATTGCGTCTATGCGCATACCACGTTTAGACGCAAAGACGCAAAGACGCAAAATATTGCGTCTCTACCGGGTCACCAACTTCCGCTGGCGCCGCCGCCGCCAAAACTTCCGCCGCCAAATCCGCCAAATCCACCACCGCCCGAAAACCCACCGCCCGAAAACCCTCCGCCGCCCAAGGTGCCCCCCCATAAAATAGGGCCACCGTAAGCCGAACGACCGCCGGGTCCGCCACCCTTGTTTCCAAATATGGCCGACAGCACAAAAATTCCAACAATCAGGGCAACAAAAAGCGCAATGACCCACAGGGGCAGGTCCTCTTCTCCGGCAGGCATATCTACCTTTTCTCCGGAAGCGGCCACAATTAAAATTGCAACGGCATCGTGAATGCCTTCCGAGTACTGCCCTTGCTGAAAGCGTGGTTTTAAGGTGCGTTCTATGATGCGCTTAGAAAGGGCATCGGTTACTACTCCTTCTAATCCGTAGCCCACGTGAATGCGTAGGGCTCGGTCTTGCAGGGCAATGTACAGCAAAAGGCCGTTGTTGTGTTCTTTGCTGCCAATTCCCCAAGCCTGGGCCAAGCGCTGGCTGTAATCAAACAGATCGTCGCCGTCTAAGGAGTTTTCGATCACCACCGTCATTTGGTGTCCGGTGGAATCGGTAAACGCTTGAATTTGGGCTTCCAAATGCGACAGTTCGTCGGCAGGCAGGGTATTGGTGTAGTCGTTTACCCAACGCTTTGGCTTTGCGGGCACCTCTTTGGCCAACAGCATAAGCGGGAAGAGGCAAACAAGTCCTAAAATAAAGGACCTTAGGCCTGGGATAGATGGGTTATTCGCCAAAGGAAAGGTCATTGCTGATTTCGTCGGGGTTGTTGACCGATTTTGGAAAAAAGGCGATTAATTTTTCGCCTACATCTTGCACCACACGGACCAAACCGCCGGCGGGGTCTCCGGCTTTAAAGTGGGCAATTAAACTGTCTTTTTCCTGCTGCCAAAAGGAATCACCCACTTTGGAGTGAATGCCTACGTCGCCAAGAATGGCCAATTGATGGTCTTCGTATGCAATGTAAATTAAAACGGCGCTGCGGAGTTTGGTGTTTTGCAGATTCAGCTGCAGAAACACTTCTTTGGCACGGGCTAGGGGAAGCAAATTGGAGGATTTGGGTTCCAAGTGGATTTTTATTTCACCGTCGGATTGCAGTTCGGCTTTCCGAATGGCTTCTACCACACGTTGCTGGTCGGCTTCCGATAAAAATTGGGCCGACATGGCTTATTCGAAGCTAACTTCCGGCGCCTTATCTGCTCCAGCCTCGGCCTCGAAATACCCTTTTTTCTCGAACCCAAACCAGCCCGAATAAATCACTTGAGGGAATTTGCGGATGTAGGCATTGTAGTCTTGCACCACGGCATTGAACTTTTGGCGCTCTACACTGATGCGGTTTTCGGTGCCTTCCAGCTGCGATTGCAGTTCCAAGAAGTTTTGAGTGGCTTTAAGTTGTGGATATTGTTCGGCCACCATCAACAGTTTGCCTAAGGCTTGGGTCAGTTGCCCTTGCGAAGCCTGGAACGCTTTAATTTGCTCTGGGCTTAGGTTTGAGGCATCCACCTTTACTTGGGTAGCAGAAGCACGGGCTTCAACCACCTCTTTCAGGGTTTCTTTTTCAAAATTGGCCACGCCTTTTACGGTGTTTACCAGATTGGGAATAAGGTCGGCCCGGCGTTGGTACACGTTTTCAACCTGAGCCCAAGCGCCTGTGGTGGCTTCTTGTTTTGCTACCATAGCGTTGTAGCCGCAGCTGCTGAACAAGGGAGCCAAAACAAGAAACAAAAAGAAATGGATGCGTTGAATTTTCATGATCAAAATAGTTGGCACAAATATACGCACTTGTTGTGCGGCATCAAGGCAAGAACCCCGTTTTGGCTATTTTTAACATGCAAAAAGCCATTTGAGGGCTAATTTGAGGGCTGGCGTTTTAGTAATGGGGGGGTTGCGGCAGGGATTGAAGCAAGTAGACCGCAAGGAACCAAGCAGGGGGCCCGCGTGCTGCGGAGGCGACTTTAGGAGCCACCGCAAAGCCGCTGGGCCCGCTGCTTGGGGCCGCGGACTACTGCTGAAAGCCCGGCTGCCGCCCCAAAAAACCTAATTCTCGCTTTCTTCTGCCCCCAAATCGGGCAGGGATTCGCTGCGGTTGCGGCCCCGCAGATCAAAACGCAGCATCAGGGGATTGGCCGAAACCAGCCCGGGCTGAGGACAAACCTCTTGACTAACCGCAATCCCTGCTTCTTTGATCGCTGAAAAACCACCCAGTACATTCACCAAATTGTGAATGCCCCGGCTTTTCAAAATCGATGCAGCAATCACCGAACGGTAGCCTCCCGCACAATGCAGGTAGTGGGTTTTATCGCTTGAAAATACAGACAAATGCGCATTCAAATCCTCTAAGGGAGCCGAAACCGCTGTGGGAATGTGGCTGCTTATAAACTCGCCCGGTTTTCGTACATCTACCACCAACAAGGCCTCCATTGGCATTTCTTTTAGCTGCAGTGCAGATATATTGGCCACGCTATCGGTTTCAAATCCAGCTTTCTGCCAAGCATCCAAGCCCCCGTCCAAATATCCCAATACGCCGTCGTACCCAACGCGGGCAAGTCGAGTCAAAGCTTCTTCTTCCCTTCCTGGCTCGGCAATTAAAATCAAAGGCTGCATGATATCGGGAATCAAGGCGCCCACCCAAGGAGCAAACTGCCCATCAAGCCCAATGCTGATGGAACCCGGAATGTGCAGATCGGTAAAGGCCTGAGGCGAACGGACATCTAAAACCAAGGCCTGACGGTCGCCCCCAATCTGTTCTACTTCGATTGCCGACAAGGCCCGCAAGCCTTTTTCTTTAAGCACGTCTAAACTGTGGTAGCCTTGTTTATTCATGCGCACGTTCTCGGGAAAATAGCCTGGGGGCGGCAACAAACCCTCGGTTACCTCGGCAATAAATTGCTCCCGAGTCAGGGCGGCATTTAAGGCGTAGTTTGTTTTCTTTTGATTTCCAAGCGTGTCGGTGGTTTCCTTCGACATGTTTTTTCCGCAGGCTGAGCCGGCCCCATGCGCAGGATACACCACAACATCGTCTGGCAAAACCATAATTTTAGTGCGCAAAGAGTCAAACAAATGCGAAGCCAAATCGGAGACAGACAGATCGGATTTTGCGGCTAAATCGGGCCGACCTACATCGCCGATAAACAAAGTATCGCCGCTAAACAGGGCCCGGGGTTGTTGATGTTCGTCCAGCAGCAAATAGCAGGTCGATTCCATGGTGTGCCCAGGGGTATGCAGCACTTTAATGCTCACGTTTCCCAGGGGCAAAATTTCGCCATCGGCAGCAGAATGAATGGCATATTCAGGCTTCGCCAAAGGGCCAAAAACGATGGGAGCGCCCGTTTTAGCAGCTAAATCCAAGTGTCCCGACACAAAATCGGCATGAAAATGCGTTTCAAGTATGTAGCGAATTTGAGCATTCCGCTCATGCGCCCGTTCTTCGTACACCCGCGTATCGCGAAGCGGGTCAATAATCGCCGCAACACCATCAGATTCAACATAATAGGCTCCTTGTGCCAGGCAACCGGTGTACAATTGTTCAATATAAAAGGAATTCATAGGCGGTAATTATGGATTTGCAGACCATCCTGCTCTTGAGTACAAAGGTACGGGGATATACCCTGAAAAAAAGTGATGCAGGTCACGCATTGCATTTGGGGCGAAAAGATTCAAATAATTTGGGCGGCAGGCGGGCTTTCCTTGCTAGTCCGCAGTTCAAGCTGTGGCAGTGCAGGGGCAAAAGTAGCTCCCAAGGTCGCTCTTTTGTCCCGGCACTGCCCAACAGCTTGCCCTTAGCGGGCTAGCCACGTCAATCCCTGCCGCGGCCACCTGCTTCAATCTGCCCTTTACTATTTTGAATAGCCTTTCGGAATGGAGGCTGCGGGCGGGATTGAACAAGGTTGCCCGCAAGGCCGAAAGGGTATGGGCCCGCGTGCGGCGCAGGCGACTTCAGGAGCCCGCGCAACGCCGCTGGGACCAACCCTTTTGGACGCGGACAACCTGTGAAAGCCCGGCTACCCGCCAAAAAAACAAAAAAAAAATCCCCCGAATCGGAGGATTTAAAAATAGAAAAAAAGTAAAATTAGGCCTTAACTTGAGCAACCACGGCAGCGAATGCCTCCGGATTGTTCAAAGCCAAGTCGGCCAAAGTTTTGCGGCTGAGCTCAAGTCCACATTTGTGAACGGCCCCAATGAATTGGGAATAACTCATGTCGTGCATGCGTGCGGCTGCATTAATCCGTTGAATCCACAAAGCACGGAAATTGCGCTTTTTGGTTTTACGGTCTCTGTAGGCGTAGCCAAGGCCTTTTTCAACAGAGTTTTTTGCAACCGACCACACGTTTTTTCTACGGCCAAAGGATCCTTTGGCCAACTGCAGGACCTTTTTTTTCCTGGCTTTTGAGGCTACTTTGTTAACGGAACGTGGCATCGGTATTGGGTTTTAACGATTAAAAAAATAGAATTACTTCAACAACATCAAGCGAACATTTGCTTGGTCGGCAGGGTCAACCAAGGTAAAGTGCGTCAAATTGCGCTTCCGTTTGGTTGACTTTTTGGTCAGAATGTGGCGTTTGAAGGCATGCTTGCGCTTCACTTTGCCAGTGCCTGTTAGGGTAAACCGCTTTTTGGCACTTGAATTGGTTTTCATCTTTGGCATAAGGCGTATCAATTAAACCCAGAGGGTGGTTACTTTTTCTTTTTTGGACCAATCATCATGGTCATTCGCTTGCCTTCCAGACTGGGCAGGTTTTCTACTTTGCCGAATTCTTCCAATTCTTGGGCAAATTTTAGCAGAAGCACCTCACCTTGGTCTGAAAATACAATCGACCGACCTTTAAAGAACACATAGGCTTTCACTTTAGCTCCCTCGTTTAGAAACCCTTTGGCATGATTCAGTTTAAACTGAAAATCATGGTCATCGGTTTGAGGGCCAAAGCGAATTTCCTTTACAACCACTTTTGAGGCATTGGCTTTAATTTCCTTTTGCCTACGTTTTTGGTCGTACAGGAACTTCTTGTAATCAATGACCTTGCAAACCGGAGGTTCGGCTTGGGGAGCGATCTCCACCAAATCGAGTTCTTGTTCCTCCGACATCCGCAAGGCGTCTCTCAGTGAATAGATACCAGGTTCAACGTTATCTCCCACCATACGAACCTGTTGGGCCCGAATTCGGTCGTTAATTTTATGCTCCGGCTCTACCTGTTGCCGCCGAGGCCTAAACGGAGTACGCTGTCTCAGAATTTATTCTCTTTAAGTTAATGATTCAATTGCCTGTTTATGTCGTCATGGATCCGGTTCTTGAACTCTAGAATGCTCATCGAGCCCAAATCTCCTTTTCCATGCTCGCGAACCGATATAGATTCCTCGGCCTCTTCTTTCTCTCCAACAATCAGCATAAACGGGAGTTTACGCATTTCATTGTCGCGAATTTTGCGGCCGATAGACTCAGTACGTCGGTCAACGAGGGTGCGAATATCGGAATTATTCAATAAATCAGCAACTTTTTCAGCGTAGTCGAGGAATTTGTCGCTGATTGGAAGCACAACTACCTGCTCTGGACTCAACCAAAGCGGAAAATTTCCGCCGCAGTGTTCGGTCAAAACTGCCACAAATCGTTCTAAAGATCCAAACGGGGCCCTGTGAATCATCACTGGGCGGTGTTTTTGGTTGTCTTGCCCCGTATATTCCAGTTCAAACCGTTCTGGTAAGTTGTAATCGACCTGAATGGTTCCCAACTGCCAGCTTCGTCCTAAGGCATCTTTAACCATAAAATCAAGTTTAGGGCCATAAAATGCGGCTTCTCCGTACTCCACCGCCGTTTTAAGGCCACGCTCGGCGGCAGCTTCAACAATGGCCGATTCGGCCTTTTCCCAGTTTTCGTCCGAGCCAATGTATTTGCTTCGGTCGTCTTTAGAACGCAAACTCACCTGAGCCCGAAAATCGGTAAAGTCCAAGGATTTAAACACATATAAAACCAAATCAATGACTTTAACAAATTCATCCTTGACTTGGTCGGGCCGGCAAAAAATATGGGCATCGTCTTGGGTAAATCCGCGCACCCGTGTCAATCCATGCAGCTCCCCACTTTGCTCGTAGCGGTACACCGTTCCAAACTCGGCCAGGCGCAAAGGCAAATCGCGGTAACTTCTAGGCTCGGCATTGTAAATTTCACAGTGGTGCGGGCAATTCATGGGCTTAAGCATAAAGAGCTCCCCCTCTTCGGGCGTTTCAATGGGCTGAAAGCTATCAGCTCCATATTTATCCCAGTGCCCGCTGGTTTCGTACAAGGCTTTGCTGCCAATGTGCGGAGTAATTACGGGCTGGTATCCTGCCTTACGCTGAGCCGTGCGCATAAACTGTTCAAGACGCTCCCGAAGGGCAGCACCCTTGGGAAGCCATAGGGGCAATCCTTTCCCTACACGTTGGCTAAAGGCAAACAATCCCAATTCTTGACCTAATTTTCGATGGTCCCGCTTTTTTGCCTCCTCCAACAGGTCCAAATGCTCCTTGAGCATGCTTTGCTTGGGAAATGAAACCCCATAAATTCGGACCAATTGCTTATTTTTTTCATTTCCCCTCCAATACGCCCCAGCCAAATTCAGCAATTTAACGGCTTTAATGTATCCGGTATCGGGAATATGACCTCCGCGGCATAGGTCAGTAAAACTACCCTGGTCGCAAAAGGTTATTTCGCCATCCGCAAGATTTTCAATCAATTCCACTTTATATGGGTTGTTCCTTTTCCGGTAATAATCCAAAGCATCAGCCTTTGAAATGGGATACAGGGAAAACGTATTCGCCTGACGGGCGAATTCCATCATTTTTTCTTCAATTCGGGTTAAATCATCGGCTCCAGGGGCAGAATCTCCAAAATCGATATCGTAATAGAATCCCTGTTCAACAGCGGGACCTATGGTGAATAAAGCGTGCGGGTATAATGCTTGAACAGCTTCCGCCAATACGTGGGCACTGGAGTGCCAAAAGGCAGATTTACCATCGGCATCCTGCCAGGTGAGCAATTGCACGGCGGCATCGTGGTTTAAAGGCGTGGCGGCTTCTTTTAGTTCTCCGTTAATTTTTGCCGCCAATACCTGCCTTGCCAATCCTTGGCTAATGGACTCCGCTACGTTCATAGCCGTGGTTCCTACAGGATACTCCCGAACTGAACCATCGGGCAGGGTAATTTTAACCATTGAACTCATAGGGCAAAGATATTCAGTTTTCATGCTATAGAATAGGCTTTTCAGAATTTATTCCCCAAACTAGTCTCTGCATCACCTTAAGCGGAAGTCATGCAACTAAAGATTTACGAAAACAGTCGAAATCAACCCCTAAGGCACCCAAAATACTCATTATAAAATGACAAACTATTGATTATTAATTATTTGAAATTTTAAGACAATTTTATGCGGAAGCCAGGAAGCGCTGGGCTTCGGGGGCAGATTGGGGAAAATGTAAAGCTTAGTTCGGTACCACCAACCTAAATCCGATGTTGTTGCCACGGATTTCAGGCAAAGCATTGCTTCGGCTGGCCGAGCGGCAGTATCCAGCACCGTACTGCCAGCTGCCACCGCGTACTACTTTTTTTGAACCGGTGGATGGGCCCTGGGGGTTTGTTGTTTCGGATGTTGTATAGGGTCCGTGCCAATCGCTGCACCATTCCCATACATTTCCATGCATATCGTAAATTCCAAAGGGGTTGGGCGGAAAGGTACCAACGGGTGTTGTTTGCCCAAGGGCTTGTTCAATTGCACAGCCTGAATAGGGAAAATTCGCATCGAAATTGGCTTGGCTGCTGCTTATACAATAGCCAGTAAAAAAGGGGCTAACCGTATTGCCCCGGCAGGCATATTCCCATTCGGCCTCGGTTGGTAGCCGGTATCCGGGGCCCATCCATTCGGCAAAGGCTTGGGCATCGTGCCAACTTACATTGATAACCGGTCGGTTGCCACGACCCCAACCGGCATCGTTGGGTTTGGTTCTGCCGGTTGAATCGCAAAAGGCATCGTATTGTTCAAAGGTAATTTCATACTTGCTTATTTTGAAAGCAGAAAGGGTAACCATGCGTTGGGGGCTTTCGCTGATGGATCTCTCTAATTCATTTTCCGTACTTCCCATGGGAAATTTCCCCGAAGGACATTGCACCCGTTCTATGCTCAATGAAGGCGGTTCTGAATTGGAATCGCCGCAGCTTATTTGCCCCAAGATCAAGGATAAAAGCAAGGCAAAGGACAGGCTGTATTTTTTAAAATTCATGAATTGCATAGAACGTTAAATCTTGGATAGAACAACAGAAAAAAAGAGCAGGGGAGGTTTTAAAGATATTTAAACGCTGTAAAGCCGAAAAAAGATGCCTGAAATTTAGGCCCCATTTTACTTAAATACATGCAGTGTTCCGGTTTTTGTTTGTGACTTTCCTTGGCTGTCGGTCAGTTCAATTTCGTAATAATATACACCGTTTGACACGGGTTCTCCGGTTAAGGTGATTCCGGTCCAAAAATCGACAGATTCAATGTTGGGAGCAAGCTCGGAGCTGAAGAAATGAAGCTGTGTACCCCATCGGTTAAAAACATATCCGGATATTTTTTTGATTCCTTGTACTTTGATTGAAAAAACGTCGTTTGAACCGTCGTTGTTGGGAGAGAACACATTGGGGATAATGGCTATGGAAGAATCGTAAACCACAATGTCGATTGAGGTAGTATCTGCGCAATGGCTTGAATTGTACCAAGCGATGAGTTGAACGGAGTACACACCGGCAGAATCAAAGGAGAAGGATTCATTGATGTTGTTGGAAAGAGGTTGCCCCTGTATGTTCCAAAGAAACTGATTGGCCCAGAAGGATTGGTTGTTCAAATCGACCAACAACGGAGCCACTCCGCTGATTGGATTGGCGTTAAAGTCGGCCTTAGCATGATTTATTTCGTTTAGTGTTGCGCTGGAATCCAAGGTGCATCCGTTGGAGTCAACCAGGGTAAAGGAATAAAAACCAGCGGGGAGGTTAAAAAAGGAAGAATCGGCTTGCCATTGAGAATCCAAAGCAAACTGCAAGGGACCTGTTCCACGAGCTTGAATATGAATGCTGCCGTTTTGTTCACCGCAAACCACATCGTTGGTTCGAATGCTTTCAATGGTGGGCCGTTGGTTCACTTGAACGCGTATTTTTTCGGTTCTGGAGCAACCGGAATCCGATTCGATTCGAACCACATAGAGGGTAGTTTGATCGGGAGCCGCCAAAGGGTTTTGGGCGTTGGGGTTGCTTAAACCCGAGCTGGGGAACCAATGATACCGGCTACCACCGATCGCAAACAGGGGGATGCTGTCTCCGCGGCAAACTATGGAATTTGGGCTAATGCTTGTTGAAAAGGTGTCGCAAGGGCTGGAATAGGCATTGAAAAAAAACAAATTGGAGTTTGTGCCATGCTCCGTTAAAACTTCAAAATCCAAGACGGAGGAATAGGAAGTAGCCCCATTCTGCAATAGGTCAGAAATATCAGCCAAGGCATCGGTTCCGTCCATGGTATCGTCAGGGGTATCGTCATCGAGACCAAACAAGGTGTTGTTTTGATAATAGAAATGCCCCTTTGTACCACCCCAAGTTGATTTGTCATTAACCGCGTCAGGTCCGCCAATGGTTCCTAGTTTGGTGCTGTTGACATACACAGAGGTTCCGTCGACGTTTTTACCTGTTGATCGGTCGATCATTAGCGAAAGTCCAACGGGATATGCCGTGTTAATGGGGTTCATTCCCGACATAAAATATTCTTCGTGTCCCCTTAAATCTAAGTCGTTCACCCAAATGGAGCTTGCGGTTTTAGGCAAGGAGTGGTTTTCGTATTCAATGTAAATGAAAACGGAAGAGGGACCCCTGTTAGAAACCATATCATGCAACATAATGTTGAATGTGGAGGCCATGGAGGCGTTTAAATCGGCTGTAATGTCCCTGTAAAACAACCGGATGGGGTTAAAGTCTACCTGGACACCACTACCTATGTAATCAACCGTCATTATGCAATTTAGGGTATCGTACGCATAGGAGGTACCGTTAATCACGACTTGATTGTGGAAGTAACCTTGGCAGTAAACAAACAAATAGGCGTTACGGATGCTGCTTCCCGGTTCGGTGTACAAGTTCAAAACCCCATTTTCTTGGCATGAGAAACCACCGGCAGCCACCCCTCCATAAAAAACATCTTGATGGAACAAGCGTTGGGCATGGGTCTTCTTTGCCCAAATCAGGGAGAGAAAGCAAAAAAGGGCGATATGGAGGGTGGCTGGCTTCATTCAACGGATGGGGGATTAGTGGTTTATGAGCAATTTTTGGGTTTCAATTAAGGCATTGGTGCTGAATAATTTAATTAGGTACAAACCCGACGCTATGTGATGTGGAGTAAGCATCAATTTATGTTCGGTTCCCTCAAATTTTTGGGTAGAAAGCAGTTGCCCAGCAATGGTGTATAAACCAATGTAGGCATTGTCCATCCGTTCTTCGCCCAAAGGTTTCAGCTCAACAATTATTTGTTCGCTTCCATTTGAGGGATTTGGGTAGATAGACAGTCGGGCTTGGGTTTTAAGGTGATCTATTCCTTTGCTTTCGGTGTTTTCCCCTATAAAATCTCCTTCAAATCCATCAAGTGTTTCAATATTGGCCAAGAACAAACTATCAAAGGCTGCCGCAATCCAGGTCTTGGCTTTAATTCCAACAATTTCGTCGGAAAAGTCGTATGCTAAACTTTCGACCTCTAGTTTTAGGCTGGTATCATTCCTTAATGCCTCATTGGCCGAAGCGTAAGCGCTTATATTTTGATGCAAATCAACCATTTTGATGTAGTTGTCAATCCCATATTGGGCAGCTATGCTATCGCGCATTTCAGAAATTTTGACCGAATCGCCCAAGGTTATATAGATATCGCAAAGCTGCTTTTTTCGGATTTCGGAATCTTCATTCATAAGGATTAAAGCAACGCTGTCAAGTGGGCTTGCGCTAAGAGTGTCATTGAGGAAAAGCCTAATCCGGGTGTCTATTAATCTTTCACGCTCTGATTTAGCAAATCCAATTTCATTTATCAGATTGGTCATGGCCGACATACCGGTTTGATTGTTCAGGATTGAATCAAGTATAGCTTGGGGCAATCCCATGGCATTTAATTGATTCATGACCTGTGCGGAAACAGGAGAATTTGCCAAAAGAATGTGAAGTAGGTCTGCAGGGGGCGGGGAAGTAGCCAAAAACGCCAACAACACCTGGTCTGACAAAAATGGAGAAGCAGAACTCAAGGTTTGTAGCAAAGAAGCTGGGCTTTGGTTTTCAATGGAATTCAGCAAATTTTGAGAATTTCCTCCATCAATAAGGTGTTGCTTTTCGGAAATAAAGAGGGTAAGAGAATCCGATTGTTCCCGCAAAGAAGAACCCAACGGCACCTGAATGTAATCATTTAAGCGCGATGGACAGGATCCCGATGGGCTAAAATAGACGGGATTTGATGGGTTATGTGTTTGAGGGAAAATCACGTTGTTATTGAAATCTAAGGGAGTTGTTATGGTGTCCGCGTGATGAGCATAGTCAATAGATTGCACGGAATTGTTGGCTGCAAAATCGTTTTGAGCGTTGAATCCAGAATGGCTAAAGCGATTGCCTGCGGGAGCTGATAGGTATGTTGGGTTATTGATCGGATTCATTATATATCCTTGCTGGTAATCAATACGGCCTGAAGTAACGGCCAAATCAGCCTGGAAAATGTCTTTTATAAACCTATTGCACCTCCATTGCAAGCCCAAAATCGAGTGATTATTGCCGCCAGTATATAAACTAGCATTAATAAGTTGTGATTGGCCGCCAATTTTCAGGTTTGTAAAATCATTTTTGTAAATCTGATTTGCCGACGGCCCAGAATTGTTTACAATAATTCCGTGGGTGTTTCCGCCTGCAGCAACCATCAAATCATTGAATTCTGTAAACGAATTTTCTTCTATTTTATATCCGGTGCAGCCGTTTAAATAAAGCCCATAAGTGGGAAAGGTTTGATTTGGGCTGACTGAACGGTAAACCTCAAACTGGTTTTTCGTAACGGTTGCATTATTGACACCAGCCAAGTATATGCCATAAAAATTATTTTTAAAGGTATTACTGTGAATTCTAACCGTGCGTGCATTGTTGGACAACGCCCTTATACCCCAATATAAGTTAGTGAATTCATTGGGCTGAAATCCAGTACAGGGGAAATTTGTATTGCATGAGGCAACTACCTGATAATGAGAATTGAAACTAAAAATCCCGGAGCCTTGTTTCCAATAACTATAAAGATGGGGAGTCAGATTTTCAAACCGATTGCCGTAAAAACCTACCCCACTAATATCTGCCAAATACACGTGCATCAGAGGATATAGATTTGGTTTATTAAGCAAATCATTTGTCAAGAAGGAACACCGGGTAAACCGACTTTGGTTGCCAACATTATTTGGAGCAATGTAAGCTCTAATTTCAACATCAACCCGGTTGTTTTTGAAGGATGAGTGGCTTGCTTGAATAACCCCGCCGGCAAAGTTGAAATTGGAGGAAGTAAAATTAAATGGCCAGTTGAGGTCGTGGTTCAATTTAAAAGCGATAGCCCCTTTTAAAGCATGCTCAATAAGGGCGCCATTGCGCAAAATAAGCCAACCTTGTGGACTACTAGAATAAGGAGTTTGGTTTAGGGTTTTATGCCCATAAACCTGCACTCCAAGCCACATTGCGGTTGAGTCGCAACGGGTATCGGCCGTAAAGGTTGAGTTATCTAAAATCAACTTACCTCCCGGACCTTGCCCAAGTGATCTTTCCACTACTACTTTTGCTCCCGGGGCGAATTTAAAGGTCATATTTTGAATCGTAATCGTTTTGCCGGCAGGAATGATTAGCTGTTTTTCTATCAGGACTTCTCCATTGATCAAACCAAAAGGATTGTTATTGGCCCCCAGGGTCCATGTGGCATTTGCTTGTGCAACAAATGTGTCGGCGTGAAAAAATGTACTATGCAAACAACATTGTTCGTTAACAAAAAAATGCGATGTATAATCCATTCCATCAATTTGGTCGGGCAAAGTGTAGGATGGAATGGGAAAAGGCATCGCCCAATCAGTGGACTTATTGTAAGAATAACCCACTAAATTTAGGTTCGGAACCCAGTTGATTGTATCTGGAGAATTGGGATTGTATAAAAAAGCAAGTTTGTTATTGGATGCAAAATACAGCCTACCGTCTTTTCCATATTCAATTTGGCTGAACTGAAATTCATTCTGATTGTTGACAATGAGAGGGTGAATGGTATGAGTGGCTATTTTGATGTATTCGATAGGGTTAGGATGATTATTATTCGCTGAATGAGTAAAATACAAATAATTTCCATCAGGAGAAAATTCTAAACCAAAAACCCAAGCTTCATTGTTATTAAGTGGGAGATTACTGAGATTAAAATAGTGATTATGGTTTGTTCCGGCTATTGCATTTCCATTTGCATCTAAATCTGTGTAAAAAATATTATGTGACCCTCCCCCCGTATTGGTTGAACTGCATGCGATGCGGTAATTGCCGTTAGGTAATTCAACAAGTTCAACCTCTGCTCGCTGTTCTTGAGATTCATTGCCTCCAGTATACAAGACGTAATTATCAAAGCTTAATCCAGAACTCGTTAATTTCAATCTATAAATTAAACCCTTACCGTTGTGTAAGAAAATGAATCTTGAGTTGTCTGACCTTAATTTTGATGCGGCATACCCCATTCTACCCCTAAACCAAATATCAGAGGGAAGTAAATTTGAAATTTCGAAGGTGTTGTCGGATACGTTGAAATAAACCATATCCCCCATTCTACCAATATTATAAAAGCTTCTTGGTAAACTTAGATCCAAAATGGCATAATGCGGTTTCGAAAAATCCCCTGTAGTTGAAGTAAACAAATAGTAACGCTGACAATTACCTGGATCAGGAACAATGCATATTTCTTGCCCACCCGTTGCCGTCCCGCCCCTCAATTCGTCAATGAGGTAACCGTCCTTATCAAACACTTTGCCGTCAATAATAAAAAACAACAAACCTCCATTGGCGTCTTGCATAAGGTTATGACAACGCGCAGCCGTATCCCCTTGGTAGTCAAATGACTATCCATTTGTGGGGATAGGAAGGGGGATAAGTTGTCCATTCGGTACGTCAAAATATTTGGGAGGCAAGCTCCAAAAACGGTTCCCTGTTTGGGCCTTTAGAGGTAAAAGCATTGCCCCTAATAGACCACCAAAGACGATAGTAAACCTAATGCAAGGAGCCATTGGAAAGAATTTGAATTTTTTCATTCTGATTGAGATTAAAGTGTTAATAGGCATGTTTCTTATTTGTTAAAAGCTTGGATTGCAAGAGGTAAAGAGAAATCGATAAATCCAGTCCAATTTGTTTTTGAAAAAAGGAAACAGGAGCGCTTTTGGCCGATCAATGCGGGTTGAGGTTCTTTCAACAACCGCCATACCCCCCTTAACTCTGCTTTGGAAACCAGCGAACAAGGGATGTTTATCGAATACAACACCCAAGGTCCCTTTTCACATAGGTGAAGAGCAACAGAGCCAGTCAATACTTGCTTAATCTCATCCATGATGCTTAACCAAATTAACCTGACCGAATGCAAACTGCCTTTAATTTGCCGCACGCTAGCAGCAAGAATCAAAAGCAAAACACCAGAGCCAGTTTATTTTACAACGTTTCCACTACAAATTTAAACAGAAAATGGAATTAACCAAATTTTTGATTGAATATTTTCTTTCTGTCGAACTTAATGTTGCAATCCCCTGAAAAAATATCAATTTCAAGGTGCAGCGATACATTCGGCTTTAATACAAATAATCCCAAGCCGATTTGTATCCTCTCTGTGATTCAACCCAGGCGAAAAGGCCAATTATTGCATTTTTTTGATCAAAAGACATTTTTGGCGGTTGCAAACTGCTAAATGCCGAAGAGAGTGATGCATTACGGCTCATCATACTGTTTTAATTTTAAGCCAGTTGCGGCCAGATTAATGGCAAAAATTGAACCTTGTGCTAATACAACGTGGCAGTAAGGTTGGGTTCAGCTTAGTAACTACTGGAACGCCAAAGCCTTACTTCTCTGCAAGTATCGTATCGACAGTCCAACAGACTAACTCAGGCAATATCAGGAACCTCTGAAAGCAAAATATACAGCCAATACCAAAAAAATGAGGGCAACAGCGTGATTCCAGCGCAGGGGCTGATCTCGAAAAAAAAGAGCCCAAAATAGAAGAAAAACAACGAGGGTGATGACCTCTTGAAGTACCTTCAGTTCAACCAAGCTGAAGGGGCCTCCATTGCCTTTAAAGCCGAATTTATTGGCGGGAACTTGCAAGAGGTATTCAAAAAAAGCCAAACCCCAACTAATTAAAATTAAAGCAATTAGGCCTCCTTTTTGAATGGGTTTCCAATGCCCAAACTTTAAATGGCCATACCATGCCAAGGTCATAAAGGCATTGCTACCCAACAGCAACAAAATAGTAATCCAGCCTTTCCCCATTATTTATGGTAATTGTTGAACATAGGCAGCTGGCAGTGTGTTTCCGCTTAGACTTTGACCGTAGTAAATGGCTACGCGGCCAACGGCGCCGTCCGCAGCCTGCCAATTTTGGTATCCATAATTGGGACCCTTAAGTCCTCCAGCCGCCTTGACCAACTGATTGCCCAAAACCAAACCCACCGCCCGCAGCAGCACCGTTCCGCCAGCACCACCACCGGTTGCACTGGTTTGCGTACTAACGCCTGATCCTCCGTTTGACCGAACTTCACCCGTGAGCAGATAGTTTTTGGAAAAAAGGGCCACAATACCTCCACCGTTTCCACCTCGGTTAACAACAGTGGAATAGGCCTGATAGGTCGATCCGCCTGGAGATCCCATGAACCATTTTGATAAGTCAGAGGAGCCATAGGCCGCAGCTCCGGTTCCGCCGGGCGGATTTCCTAAATCGCCTGCCGTACCATAAGCGCCACCCCCTGTCCTGCCTCCCCAATTGGAATTGGCAAACTGAACGGTTCCGAAGGCATCCTCGCCATGGCCAGACACCCCTGCCTGGTACACCGAATACCCCCGAATGTCTTCGCTGTTGGTATTAAAAACCGCTGCGCTGCGGTAGCCTTTGGCATTCATGTCTATGGCTCCATGTACAAAAACCGTATCGTTTGAACGGAAGCACAACAGGCCTCCGGTGGTTCCATTCCAAGCTTCCGCAGTTAAGGTGACCCCGGCATTGATGCTCACTTTTCCGTAATTGGGCACCCGCTGCAGCAACACCCGTTGATGGGCCGCTGTGGTTCCTATGTTTTGGTCGTTCAATACCCCATCGCCGTAAAATTGGCTTTTGGAACTTGCAAACACCACAAGGTTGTTGCTGACCGACTTAACCCTTAAAAATTCTTTGTTTCCTACATTGGGGTGGTTGGATGGAGTGCCTTGCAGATTGATCAACACAATTTCGTCGCCCTGAGCCAAGCAACCCGCTGCTGGGGTAGATTGCAGGGTAGCCGAAGTATCGTTGAGTGCGGTCAAGGCATACGATATTCCATCGGCGCAGGTGCGGCCACCGGCAAGGATGTCGGTATTTAGATTTTTGTTGCTGCTTACCACTACCGAGCCATCGCTGCCGTTGCCCCCATTTCCCGAAGGAATCAAGACCCTGGCCGTATCGGAAACGCCCCAGCATCCGCTGGAATTTTGTGCCTGCACCAAAACCTGCAGGGTGCTGGCATTCAATCCGTTGTTTTGCAACACCTGTTGAAAAGACAGACCGTTTTGGGGCAGGGCTCCAACAATAGAACTTCCCGATATTGGGGTCCAATGCACCGTGGCGTTCTGCATATTTAGGCCCACCTGAAAGGACGTGGCGGTTCCACTTAAAATGGTATCTAAGGCTGGGCTCAAGCTTAAAACAGGCAGGGTGTCGAACGCCAAATGGTAAAACGCCGGATTGGAGGTGCAATTGTTCAGCGTGGTGCTGACCTGATACCAACCGGTGTCGGCAGCAGATATGCCTTGCAATAAAATGGAAGGGGTGTTCGCCGCAAATCCATTGGGACCTGTCCAAGAATAGCTTGCTCCGGGCAAAGGACTGGCGGTAAATTGTAGGGTATCGCCCGCACAGACATTTCCAGAAACCGAAAGGCTGGGGTCTGGGAATCCGCAATTAAAACAGGCCTGCCGCCAACCGCTGCCGAAGTACATGTTTAAACAGCCGGTGTTGGTATTTAAAACAATCAGTCCTTGGGCTGGAGAAACGATAGAGTCCCGCTGGCCTGTTGTGAGTCGGGGCAGTAAAAAGCCCTGATTCTGACTGTGAAGCTCCAATACTGCACTGGAATCAGGAATGCCGCCTTGGTTGGAAATTTTAACCCCTTGAAGCCGCAGGCTTGCATTTCCGAAAAGGACGAAAGCGGCCAGCAGGCAAATCCGAACTGTTTTTTTCATAAATACTTGCTATCTAAACCCAAAGGTACCTTTTAGGTATGAATTGAAGGTAAAGAATGAAGGTTGGGCAAAAAAAAGGGCGACCAAATGGCCGCCCTTAAGAAATTTGAACTTGAGTGGATTAATAATCCATTCCACCGCCCATAGGAGGCATGGAAGGAGCCTTCGACTCTTCTTTCTTGTCGGCAATAACACACTCGGTGGTGAGCAACATACCGGCAATGGAAGCGGCGTTTTCTAGGGCAACGCGGGTAACCTTTACCGGATCGATAACCCCAGCCTTCATCATGGGCTCGAAGGTTTCGGTGCGGGCGTTGTAGCCTTCGTCTTCTTTGGCTTCTTTAACCCGTTGAATAACGATGCTGGGTTCTTGGCCTGCATTGGCTACAATTTGGCGCAGGGGCTCTTCTAGGGCCCGACGAATGATGTTAACCCCAAAGGTTTCGTCGTCGTTTTCGCCAGCAAAGCCATCAAGAGCTTTAATGGTGCGGATGTAAGCAACACCACCACCGGGAACGATTCCTTCTTCTACAGCAGCGCGTGTAGCGTGCAGGGCATCGTCAACCCGGTCTTTTTTCTCTTTCATTTCTACTTCGGTAGCAGCACCCACATAGAGCACAGCTACACCGCCCGACAACTTAGCCAAGCGCTCTTGTAGTTTTTCGCGGTCGTAGTCGGAAGTTGTGGTTTCCATTTGAGCTTTAATCTGACCTACACGGGCCGTGATTTCCTCTTTGTTGCCAGCTCCGTTTATTACCGTGGTATTGTCTTTGTCGATGACCACTTTCTCGGCTTTGCCCAAGAAGGTAATGTCGGCGTTTTCCAATTTGTATCCACGGTCTTCGCTGATGGCAATACCGCCGGTTAGAACAGCTATGTCTTCCAACATGGCTTTTCTGCGGTCACCAAAACCTGGAGCTTTTACTGCGGCAACTTTCAGGGTTCCGCGCAGTTTATTAACCACAAGGGTTGCCAAAGCCTCTCCGTCCACTTCTTCTGATATAATCAACAAAGGGCGTCCGCTTTGAGCTACTTTTTCAAGAACGGGAAGCAAATCCTTCATGCTGCTGATTTTCTTGTCGTAAATCAGGATGTACGGATTCTCTAATTCAACCTCCATTTTCTCGGCGTTGGTTACAAAGTAGGGCGATAGATAGCCGCGGTCAAACTGCATACCTTCAACCACTTTCACTTCCGTTTCGGTGCCTTTGGCCTCTTCAACGGTTATTACGCCTTCCTGACCTACCCGCTGCATGGCTTCGGCAATCAATTTGCCAATGGTGCTGTCGGAATTGGCCGAAATGGTTGCCACTTGCTCAATTTTTTGAGAGTCGCCACCCACTTCTTTTGCTTGAGCACGCAGATTTGCCACTACAATAGCAACAGCTTTATCTATGCCACGCTTCAAATCCATAGGATTGGCTCCGGCGGCCACGTGCTTTAAACCAGCAGTTACAATCGCTTGGGCTAAAACGGTAGCGGTGGTTGTTCCATCACCGGCTATGTCGGCAGTTTTTGAAGCCACCTCTTTCAGCATTTGGGCACCCATGTTTTCAATGGGATCTTCCAGTTCAATTTCACGAGCAACGCTCACACCGTCTTTGGTTACAGAGGGAGCTCCGAATTTTTTCTCAATGATAACGTTCCGACCTTTTGGCCCTAAAGTTACCTTTACCGCATTTGCCAATGCGTCAACGCCGACCTTTAATTTTGTCCGAGCGTCAATGTCAAATAAAATGTCTTTAGCCATTTTTTGTGGTTTTTAAGAGGGTTGAAAAAAAATTAAATGATTGCAAAAATGTCAGACTCGCGCATGATTAAAAAATCTTTGCCGTCGTGGTTGATTTCGGTGCCAGCATATTTACCATACAGCACCACATCACCTACTTTGCAAGTCATGGGCTCGTCTTTTTTGCCGTCGCCTACGGCAACGATGGTTCCCCGCTGAGGCTTTTCTTTCGCCGTGTCTGGGATGTAAAGACCTCCGGCCGTTTTTTCTTCAGCTGTTGCTGGCTCCACGATTACGCGGTCTGCCAATGGTTTAATACTTAAGTTTGACATATTGGTTAATTTTTGCTTTCCCTTAGCGAAATGTATGCCAAAGGCAATTTAGCTGACATACGCGTCAATTTTTCATTGGAAAGTGGACAAACTGCCCCAACCCCGAAATTCCGACTGACAATATGGCACAGATGCTGTGCTTTTGGGGCCAGTAAAAAATAGGTTAACGCCAGAACCGATAGAAATAGCGTCCATCAGCCGTTCGCCAAAACCCCAGCACCGGCTTCGGTATTGATAAGGTTGTTCAAAAATGGGGAAGCTCCCAAAAACACCCTCCAGGGTTCTTAGGGACATCCCTAATTTGGCGGCCATGTGCCGCCAACATTAAAAACCGCTCCCGCTTTCGAAGCCCATAAGATTTCATTTTGGCTAAAAACAAGGCTTTGCCCAATCCAAGCAACGGCCTTCATGGGCTGCCTGCCACTCCCAACCGCAGGAAGATGGATTGCTGCCATTGATGTCCACGAAATTGAGCAGGCTCATAGCTCCATTGCGCCTGCCAGCCCAAAGAAAAACCTTTGTACAAAGGAAAATTCAGTTCGGCTTTTCCTCTTCCCGACCAAGATTGCAGGAGCTCTGGAGGAGAAAAAAAATGGGCTTGAAGCAAATATGTTTCTCCATGCTTGCCTTTCTTTTCCCACTGCATTTCGGCATTCCAGCCCCATTGTAGGTGGGGATTTGTTCCCATGGGTTCAATTCCCCAGACACCGACAGCATTGGTATCGGCCCCTGCAAACCTATTCAAAACAAAATTCAGTTTCGCACCTGCCAATCCTGCATGCAGCCTCAGGTTGTTCCACAGGCGGCAGGTCAAGCCGAAAGAAAGAAAAACAATGCCTGGATTCAATAAAAAGGGTTCTGTTTCGTAAGCAGATTCGGGGATTTGCCCTTTTGAAAAAGACCTGAGCTTTTGCAACCAGGGTTTGGGGAGCCAGCGGGTTTCGAGCCGCTGCCCGTATTCTAGGTGCAAGGAATGGGGCAAACTATCTTGGCCGGCCATTCTCCACCCCAGCCTACTGCCAACAACAAGGCGGTCATTCCAAATGGAGTACAGCGAATCGGGTATCCAGGCTGCCTGGCCTTCCAACACCATTGGAATCTGAAACGACCAACGCCCTTTCCTCCAAATTAGGTCTGATTCCATTTGCACATTGAACAACCACACGTTTTGCGCTTGCAATTCTCCTTGCCAGTTTTTTGAGAAGGACCCTTGACCCGCAATGGCAAGCCGAAAAGAATGGTCGCTCAGCCGGGCAGCATTGAGGCTGTCTTGGGCCTGAAGATGGGCATTGTATTCTGGGCACAATAGAACCCGAAAAGCAGCTAAAAAGCAAGCCCTTTGAACGGGGGTATTGGTGCCTAAGAACCGAATGAAAATCAAGCTTACAAGCCTATCGGCAATCAGGTCAAAGTGCTTCCAAGGGAAGGAGAAAGCGCCAATTAAGGCTTCCAGCCCACCCAATCTGCACTTACAATCC